>BNJU01002986.1_pt1 | contig 261520 bp, 282 predicted proteins | sample 8539281 | NCBI WGS metagenome assembly BNJU01 (sample SAMD00202456, study PRJDB9452) | human saliva metagenome | isolation source: human saliva | place: Japan
TCGCAGGCGATTGAGGCAAACGGCACCCTGTTTATTTCGGGACAGATTCCGCTGGACCCGGCGACCGGCGAGTTTCTCGGCGGACGATATCAAGGGACAGACCAGACAGGTGTTCCGGAATATCGGTGCGATTCTGAAAGAGGCGGGGCTCGGGTTTGAGCATGTCGTGCAGGCGACGGTTTATCTCGCGGACATCGCGGATTTTGCGGCGATGAACGAGGTCTACGCGGAGTTCTTTACGGCGCCGTATCCGGCGCGCGCGGCATTCCAGGTCGCGGCACTCCCGAAGAATGCAAAGGTGGAGATCGGCGTCACGGCGGTGCGCGCATAAGACGCGGCATTTGCGACGCAGCGGAACTGTGGTTGCGATGCAGGTAAGCGACGGAAGGTAACAGAGACAGGCAGTGCGCGTTGATTTAAGAAAGGAGCAAACCTATGGCTTTTGACATCACCCCTTATATCGACAGGAAACCCTCTGAGGTCCGGCGGCTGATTCGGGAGGGGAAGATTGACTTCCCGACCGCCGGGATGTGCCGGGGCTATGCCCAGGCGAAACCTGGTCATTCTGCCCGGAGAGTACGCGGCCGATTTTGAGCGCTACGCCGAGAAGAATCCGTTTGCCTGCCCTGTGCTGGAAATCGTCAAGGGAAGCCCCGAGACCCATGCGATGGGCGAGGACGGAAACATCTGCAGCGATGTGCCGCGCTACTGGGTCTATGAGAACGGTGTCGTGACCAAGGAGCTCACCGATGTCTCTGCCTACTGGAAAGAGGGCTATGTGGGCTTCTGATCGGTTGCTCGTTCTCGTTTCGAGGAAGCGCTGATGGCGGCGGGGGTTCCGGTTCGCCACATTGAGATGAAGCGGAATGTCCCCATGTTTAAGACCAATATTCAGACCGAGCCGGTCGGCCCCTTTGCGGGTCCCATGGTCTGCTCGATGCGGCCGATGACGCCGGAGCAGGCGAAGAAGGCCTATGACATCACGGTGAAGATGCCGAATGTCCACGGCGCGCCGGTGCAGATCGGTGAGCCGGAGAAAATCGGTGTTCGGGATGTGATGAAGCCGGACTACGGCGACGCGGTTGAGATTCGCGAGGGCGAGATTCCCGTGTTCTGGCCCTGCGGCGTGACGCCCCAGGCAGCGGTGGAGCATGCAAAGCCGCCGATTGTCATCACGCATGTCCCCGGTCACATGTTCATCACGGATATTGTCAACGCGGAATTGAATGACTATCTGGAGCAGCGAAAGAACAGGTAATGGTTTCAGGCAGGCCTAAGTTACCTGCAAGCGTGATTTGCCTTGCGGTTCGATAAAAGACAGCGCCCGCACCAACCGAAAGGATGGTGCGGGCGCTGTCTTGCACTCCTGTTATTCATCACTATTATAAGTTTTTGTTCATTAAAACCCACTTTATATCTTAAGTGATTGACAATAAGCTTAAAAATTTCTTCATATAATATTGAAAATCATTACAAACCCGTCTAAAATATTAAGAAAAGCTTATAGCAGGCTAGTGTAACAAGGAGGATAGCATATGAGAAAACGAAGGAACTGGTCAAAGCGTCTGCTGGCCGGAGTGCTCAGTGCGGCAATGGTCGCCCTGAACATTTCGACGGCGGCGCCCGCTTTTGCAGCCCCGTCTGCCGAGGAGTACCGGGAGGATGCCGAGCTCATCAACGATCTCGCGCTTCCGAAGGACGTACAGCGGCAGCTCTCGCTGAAGGGCAGCGCAAGCCCCTCTGATGCGGCGGCGAAGGAAAAGAAGGCAGAGGATCTGACTGCCGGTTCCGCGCGCTGGGGCACGCCTTCCAATGCGGTGAAAGTGCTGCACACGCAGCTGGACGGCGTTGAGATTGAGGTCAGCGCCCCGGCCGGCGTGCTCCCGGAAGGGGCAACGCTGAAAGCGCGGAAACTGACCGAAGAGGAAGAGAAGGAAGTGCTCGAAAAGATTAACGAGCACGCCGAAGCGGCGGGCAAGTCCGCGACGACCCAGTTCCTCTGCGACCTCACGGTGCTGAATGCGGCGGGGGAGCCGATTCAGCCGGACACTGCGAAGGGCACCCTCGCGGTTTCGTTCCGGAACATTGCGATTGTCTCGGCGGCGAGCGCAGAGACGGGTACCGACGCGGCGGAAATCGAGAAGAACGCGGTCTCCGTCCTCCATATCGACGAGACCAACGAGAAGGTCGACACGCTCCGCGAGGGCCTCAATGAGAACCTGCCGGTCTTACAGGCCGCGGCAGAGCACTTCTCGCCGTTCGCGGTCGTGAACTATACGCCGACCTCCGCGACACCGCTGCCGCTCTCGGTCGCGTTTAAGCGTCTCGACTACGACGACGACAATCGTCTGGCCTACAAGTTAAAGGACGTGACGGTCACCGACACGCCAGGAAACGGCATCACCTCGATGAACTTCCAGGTCGATACGGGCAGCATTGAGCTTCTCAGCACGCCGACGGGTGTCCAGACCTTTACGGACATTCTGAGTGCGCACAAGTTCTACCAGATTATTTTCCCGACGGCTCTGTCTGCGGCAGACGCGCAGACCTTTATCGAGAACAATATCAAGTTCCATCTGCCGAGCGCCGGTGCGACGCAGCAGGTCAAGATTACGCTCGGCAACGGCGCAAATAACCTGCCGGCAGGCGCGACCATCACCAAGGCAATCATTCCGAATCCGGTCGCCGGTGACGGTGCGGAGCACTACTATATGTATGTGGAGCCTGTGGCAAACACGGAAATCAGCTGGGCAGAGAGCTATAATCTCGCAAAATCCTATAAGCTGAACGGTATGCAGGGTTATCTTGCTACCATCACGTCGCAGGCGGAAGATCGGACCCTTGACAATATTACAATGAAAGGTGCTTGGTCCGGCGGTGCGCGTATCGAAGGCGTCAACGATGCGTCGAGCGTTCCGCATTGGTATGACAACAGTACAGCGGGTGTCACAGGCATTTTCTCCAACCTGCTGCAACACGGAAACACAGCGGGCGGAAGCTGGCATCAGTGGAGATGGCAGGACGGTCCGGAGACAAACACAGAGTATTATGAAGCCAACGGACGCGGTGCTATTAACGGTGCCTATACGAACTGGGGCCCCGGACAGCCGGACTCTGCGATGATGGGAGGCACAAACTATCGAGAGGGCTTTATGCAGGTTCACCATGGCACCGGCACCTGGAACGATTTGCCGAACCTGAATAACTGGCACCCGGCTATCTATGTCTTTGGTTTCTTTGTCGAGTTCAGTTCCTATAATCAGAATGCGACGACGACCGACCAGTCGATTCCGCTGGTCACAAGCGATGTCGCCTATGTGGAAGTGGGCGGTCAGCGGCAGTACTTCAGCAACCTCGACGATGCGATTGCCTGGTCGAACCAGAACGGCAATCCGCCGATTACGCTGACCAACAACACAGTTGTGACACAGAATATCCCGGCGGGTGTCGTGATCAATACGAACGGCAAGACCCTCGGTGTTCCGGCGGGCAGCAATGTCACGAACAACGGCACCATCAATGTGACCGGCGGCAGCTCCTTCCTTGTGCAGGGCGCGAACGGCGGTTTCACCAATGCGGGTAGCGGCGCGGTCAATGTGCCGCTCACGATAAAAGTCAATCCGCGCACCGTGACGGCGACCGAGCCCCTCACCTGGAATCCGTCCGATGTGACAGTGACGGGTCTCATCGGCAGCGACCGCGTGACGGGCGTCACTGTGAACTTTGACAACAGCCAGCCGGTAGCGACCACGACGACGGACAATGCGACGCCGCTTGCGCCGACCACGCTTGATAACGGCACAGCGGGCAGCACGGCCATCGGTACCTATACGATTACTTATGTCCCGGGCCCGGTGACAAGAAACCCGCACCACTATACGGTCAAGTTTGTCGCGAACGCACCGGCAGGCCAGACCGCGACGGGCACCATGCCGGATCAGACGATTACCGGCAGCACGGGAACCGCAAACCTCACGAACCACTTTGCCGTGAACGGCTATACCTTTAACGGCTGGACCGGTTCGAACGGCCAAACGTATGCGGACGGTGCGACCCCGGCAAACCTCGTGACCACGAATAACGGCGTGATCACGATGACCGCGAAACTGGACGGAAAACCAGTATGACATTCACTACCATGAGAACATTCCGGCGGGCTCCCGCACGGCAGCCACGGCAGTGAACCCGAACACGATTGCGCACTACAAGGTCACGGACCCGAATGTCACGCTGGCGCCGATGACCATGACCGGTTACACCTTTGACGGCTGGTATGACAACAGCAGCTAAGCGGCAGCCCCGTGAGCCAGCTGGTCACCGGCGCGGCACCGGCAGGAAACCGCGACTACTACGCAAAGTGGACGCGGAAGAATTATACGCTTAGCTATGATCTGCACGACAGCACCCCGGCAGGCCATCCGGCTTCGAACCCGGATTCCGGCTTTACGACCTACACCGTCGAGACGCCGAATCACACCTTCGGCACCCCGACCCGCCCGGGTTACACCTTCCTCGGCTGGTATACGGATGCAGGCTATACGACACCGGCTCCGGCAACCCTCGACACGACGCGGGGCGATACGAACCCGACACAGCTGCACGCAAAGTGGAGCGCGCCGCTGCCGTACACGATCACCTATGTGATGAACGACGCGGCACCGGCAGGCCATCCCGCGACCAATGACGCGGCAAATCCGGGCGGCTTCCAGGTCACGGATTCGGTCATCACGCTTCGGCAGCCGTCCCGCCCGGGTTACGATTTCCAGGGCTGGTATTCGGACGCAGCACTCACGACGCCGGTCGGAACCATTAACCCGGCAAGCGCAACGAACCACACCGTTTACGCAAAGTGGAGCGCCGCAAAGACCTATACCGTGCAGTGGACGCTGAATGACGGTACCCCGGCAGGCCATCCGGCAGTGAACCCGAATACGATTTCGAGCTACACGGTCGAGGATGCGGATGTCGCAATCGCGCCCGCAACCCGCACCGGTTACAACTTCCTCGGCTGGTACGATAACCCCGGCTTTACGGGGGCACCGGTCACGAACCTCCGCACGATGGACGCCGAGAATAAGCACTACTACGCAAAGTGGGACAGCACGCCGATCAGCTACCCGGTCAACTACGTGCTGAACGACACGCCGACAACCCCGGCGACCAATCCGGCGGTGAACCTCACTTCCTATACGGTTGAGACCCTGCCGTCGCCGATTACGGTTGCGCAGCCGCTCCGAAACGGTTACACCTTCCTCGGCTGGTACGATAACGCAGCGTTCACCGGTACGCCGGTCACGCAGTTCTCTGCGATGGATGCGGCGCCGAAGACCTTCTACGCGAAGTGGAGCAATGCAAACAGTTATCCGGTGAACTTCCACCTGAACGATGCGGCTCCGGCAGGTCACCCGGCTGCGAACCCGAATACGGTGACGAGCTACACGGTTCTGGATTCCGATATCGCGATTGCCCCGGCAACCAGAACCGGCTACGACTTTGAGGGCTGGTACGATAACGCTGGGTTAACCGGCACGCCGGTCACCCGCTTCACACGGCGGATGCCGCAGCGAAAGACTACTACGCAAAGTGGAGCGCGCCGAAGACCTATACCGTGCAGTGGGATCTGAACGACGGAACACCGGCAGGGCATGCGGCGTCGAACCCGAACACGGTTTCGAGCTACACGGTTCTGGATCCCGGATGTCAACGATTGCTCCCGGCGACCAGAACCGGCTATGACTTCCTCGGCTGGTACGATAACCCCGGCTTTCACCGGTGCACCGGTCACGAACCTCCACACGATGGACGCCGAGAACAAGCACTACTACGCGAAGTGGAGTGCGGCAAAGAGCTATACGGTGCAGTGGGACATGAACGACAGTGTCCCGGCAGGCACAAGCGGCACGAACCCGAACACCGTGACCAGCTACACGGTCGAGGATCCGGACATTGCAATCGCAGCGCCTGTCAGATCCGGTTACACCTTCCAGGGCTGGTTTGATAACCCGACCTTCATGGGAAGCCCGGTCACGAACCTCCACACGATGGATGCTACCGACAAGCACTACTACGCGCGCTGGAGTAACCCGAACGACTATCAGATTTACTATCACGCGCATGACACGGCGGCACACCCGGCGACGAACCCGAACACCGTGACAAGCTACAATGTCTTAAGTTCCGACTTTACGCTCGCGCCGGCGAGTAGAACCGGTTATACCTTCGAGGGCTGGTACGCGGATGCGGCGTATACGACCCCGGTGACCGGCCTTCACGTCCAGGATCTCGAGGACAAGAACTTCCACATGAAGTGGAGCTCAGCGATTGTCTATCCGATTACCTATGTAATGAATGACAAGCCGACGAGCCCGGCAAGCGCAGTTACGCCGAATTCTTACACGGTTGAGGACGCGGACTTTGCGCTCGGCATTCCGACCCGGAACGGCGCGACCTTCCAGGGGTGGTACGACAATGCCGCGTTCAGCGGTTCGCCGATTACGACCCTGCACACGATGGATGCAGCGCCGAAGACCTACTACGCAAAGTGGCAGCTCACGAATTACAATGTGAACTACAACTTGAATCCGGGCGGCGGCATCGGCGCGCCGACCAACCCGACAAACAATGTCCCGACCTTCACGGTTGAGGATGATGTCCCGCTGACGCCGCCGGTGCGCCGCGGTTACACCGGCAGCTGGACCTCGAACGGGCAGACGATCACGAGCATTCCGGCAGGCACGACGGGCAACCAGACGATTACGGCAAGCTGGACGCCGAACCACTATGCGATCAACTATGACCTCGGCGAGACGAGAAACAGCCCGATTCAGGGACTCGGAAATCTCCCGACCTCGTATACGATTGAGGATCCGACCATCACGCTGCCGACCCCGAGCCGCGTCGGTTACACCTTTGTCCGCTGGGAGAAGAGCTCCGCACCGGGTGTTGCGGACAACCAGATCACGGCGGAGAGCGACGGTGAGGTGAACTTCAAGGCAGTCTGGGAGCCGATCCGCTACCACATCACCTACGATACGGCGGGCGGTGTTAACAACGCCGCGAACCCGACCACGTTCACGATCGAGGACGAGATTAACCCCTACGGCGCCGTGAAGCAGGGCGTCCGCTTCTGGACCTGGCAGGTGGTCGGCGGCAAGTTCCTGAACACGATTCCGGCCGGCACCACGCACGACGTGGCCCTCGTTGCGGTCTACCAGAAAGATCAGGATACCGATAACGTCGGCGGTGGCGGAGGAGGCGGCGGTGCCGGTGGCGGTGGCGGCGGCGGAACCAGAAACGGCGGACACCGCGCGACCATCAGCCCGAACAATGTCGCGCCGCTTCCGAAGAACAACGCAAAGCCGTCCGAGCCGACAGTCGACAACAAGCCTGTCACAGTCGAGCCGACCCCGCAGAAGAACGCGGACCGGCAGGGCGATGGGAAACTCGGGGAGAAGAACGGCGGCAAGAAGCCGACCACAGCGCAGGGCACTGCGCTGCAGGGCAGAAAGCGCCGTCTCCCGAAGACCGGTGAGGCGCCGCTCGCGCTGAACTACGCAGGCCTTGCGCTCGGCATGCTGCTCGCAGGCTTCGCGGTCGCGAAGAAAAAAGAAGAGCGGTAAAAGCCGGAGAGCCGAAAGAACCGGCACTTGCAGGCAGAAACAGGCAAGAAGAAAGGCGCTGTGCGAAAGCACAGCGCCTTTTTGCGTGCGTAGTCAGACAAGCCGGAACTTTGTCAAGCAAACACAAATAGCAAGCGCTAAATGTATCTATATAACAGAAGGCAGAAGGTGGGAAATGCAATGGAGCATAGAAAAACTGTCTGAAACTTCCGCGAATCGCGCCTTGCGAAAAACACGGTTTCATCGCAAAATAATAAAAAAGGACAGCAAAGTGAGGAAATGGGTTTGAGAGGAAATACCGCGAAGGGAATTTTATTCATTGTGCTCGCTGCGGCGGGCTTTTCGCTGATGGCGGTTTTTGTGCGACTCGCGGGGACATTGCCGGTCATGCAGAAGGTCTTTTTCCGGAATCTGGTCGCCGCGCTGGTCGCGATCTTTATGCTGCGGCGCGCGGGGGAGCCGTTCCGGATCGGAAAGGGCAACCGCCTGGCGGTGTTTCTGCGCTCGTTTGCCGGCATGCTCGGCGTCATCGCGAACTTCTGGGCCATCGATCATCTGCCGATTGCCGATTCGACGATGCTCAATAAAATGTCGCCGTTTTTTGCGATTCTGATGTCGCTCTTTATTTTGCGAGAGCGGCCGGTGAAGCGGGACTGGTTTTGCCTGCTGGTCGCGCTCACGGGGGCCGTTCTGGTCATCAAGCCGGGAATCGGTCTCGCTTCGGTGTCGGCGCTGGTCGGTCTCTTCGGCGGTTTTTGCGCGGGCACGGCCTATACCTTTGTCCGGAAGGCGGGACAGGGCGGCGTCAAAGGGCCGGTGATTATCCTCTCGTTTTCGGTGTTTTCCTGCATCACGGTGTTGCCGTTCATGCTTGCGGGATATGAGCCCATGGGGGCGCGGCAGCTCGCGTTTTTACTTCTGTCCGGCTGCGCGGCTGCGCTCGGGCAGCTTGGCATCACGATGGCCTACACCTATGCACCGGCCAAGGAAATTTCGGTCTACGACTACATTCAGGTGGTGTTTGCGGCGCTCTTCGGGTTTCTCTTATTCGGAGAATTGCCGGATCTGCTCAGCGTATTCGGCTATGTGCTGATCATCGGCACGGCGGTGTACCGTTTTCTCGCAAGCAAAAAGACCGCCTGAATCAGGCGGTCACGGTCATGTATTCGTCGAGCAGGTAGCGGCGCAGGCGTTCAAAGAGTTCGGGGGCCTTGCCGCCGACTGCTTTGCCGTCAATCCGGTCGGCGCGAATGCAGAGGTTTGAGGAACTTGTGACAATGACTTCATCTGCCGCGAAGAGCTCTGAGAGCGTAAAGGCGGTCTCATCGGTCGGAATCGAGAGAGCTTCGCAGGCGCGGAGCAGATGGGCGCGGGCAATGCCGCCGAGAATCAGGTTGTCGGCCGGGTGGGTTTTCAGAACGCCGTCCTTTAAAATGTGGACATTCGAGTGCGCGCACTCGGTCACGAGTTCGCCCGGGCGGTACAGAACCGCTTCGGCTGCACCCGCATCGCGCGCTTTCTCGGAGGCCATGACGGACGGAATCAGGTTCAGTGTCTTGATATTGCAGTGCAGAAAGCGGGTGTCCTCGCAGGTAATCAGGGACACGGGCTCTGCGCCGTCGGAAATTTTGTTCGGTGTCAGGGTGACCCAGAGTTTGCCGGGCACACCGTGCTCGTAACAGTGGGAGCGCTTCTGAACGGTGGGATTGCCGCGCGTCACCTGGTAGTAGACAAAGAGCTCATCGTCATCCATTTCCCGGAGCAGGCGCTGTAAGAGCGCTTTCAGCTCGTCTTTTGTGAGCGGCATCGTGATGTCGAGCAGGGAGGCGCTCCGGAAAAAGCGATCCACATGTTCATCGAGTGCGAAGATAACGCCGTGCCGCGCGGGACCTGCGTCGTAGACGCCGTCGCCGAACCAGGAGGCGCGGTCACACATGGGAATTTGCATCTCGCTGAGGGGACCGAAGTTGCCGTCGTAATAGCCTAGTTCTTTCATCTTGTTTTCCTCCTGTAAAAGCGGGCTGCCGCCATATTTTGACACTTCTATTTTACCACAGACTTGCTTCCGATGCGGGGCGGAAGTGCATAAAAACGCGACAAGAAGGGCCTCTCGTGTTACACTGAGAGAACAATTTCTTCAAACGACGGAAAGGATACAGGAGAGATGAGACGGGCAATGCGGGTGGAGCGAAAAACAGAGGTGCGAAACGGCATCAAGCGCGGCTTGTTTGCGGTCTTTGCAATTCTGCTCGAGTTAATCTGGCTCTATGTGATGATTCGGGATCTGACGGGCGATTACCCCTGGATTCCGGTTCTGATTCACACCCTCGCGTTCATTCTGGTGCTCGGAATTTACGGGCGGCATATCAACGCCGCGATGAAAATGCCCTGGATTTTGCTGATCGCCGCAGCGCCGTTTTTCGGTGTTCCGCTGTATCTCTTAATCGGCTTTAACGGCGCGACCCACCGCATGCGGCTGCGCTATGAGAAAATCGAGGAGCGCTTGTTTCCGGCCATGCCGCAGCAGGGCGGTATTTTAGAGGAACTCGAGACTGTGGACTACGGCATCGCAAACCAGTTCCGCTATCTCTCGGACCGGCTCGGCTATCCGGTGTACCGCGACACCGACATCTGTTTATCCGACGGCGGAGGAAGCCTTTGCGGCGCAACTGGAGGCGCTCAAAAAGGCAGAGCGTTTCATCTTCATGGAGTACCACGCGATTGAGGAGAAGAGCGCGTTTGAGCGCCTCTTCGAGGTCCTTTCGGCGCGCGCTGCCGCCGGGGTGGAAGTCCGGCTTTTCTATGACGACATCGGCAGCATCTGGTTCATCGACCACGATTTTATCCGGCGCATGGAGGCGGCCGGTATTCATACGAGAGTCTTTAATCCGATGACGCCCTTTTTCAATGCGTTTCTGGATCACCGGGACCACCGGAAAATCACGGTGATCGACGGAAAAGTCGGCTTTACCGGCGGCTATAATCTGGCCGAAGAGTACTTTAACATCACGCATCCCTACGGGCACTGGTTTGACACGGGCATACGTCTGACCGGAGAGGCCGTGCGCAGCCTGACCGGCATCTTCCTCGAGAACTGGAATGCGATCCGGAAGGGCGGTGGCGAGATTGAGGACTTCAAGCAATACCTCGCGCTGCCGGACTACTGTGCGGCGGAACCCGGCTACTGCCAGCCCTATGCGGATTCGCCGCTGGACCACGAGCAGACGGGCGAAAATGTGTACATGAACCTCGTAAACCACGCGAAGCGCTATGTCTACTTCATGACGCCGTATCTCATTATCACGGACGAGATGAGTCAGGCTTTCTGCCTCGCGGCAAAGCGGGGCGTGGATGTGCGCATCGTCACGCCCGGGATTCCGGACAAGAAGATGGTCTACCAGGCGACGCGCTCCTACTACAATGTGCTCTCGCGCGCGGGTGTCCGGATTTACGAATACACACCGGGCTTCATGCACGCGAAGCAATGTGTCGCGGACGATGAAATTGCGACCTGCGGGACCATCAACTTAGACTTCCGTTCGCTCTACCACCACTTTGAGAACGGCGTCCTCTTTTATCGCTATCGCGCGGTTCTCGACATCAAGCAGTGTTTTCTGGATACCTTCCCGCAGTGCCGCGAGGTCACGGAGCGGTATCTCCACGGCAGAACGCTGTTTCAGCGGGCAGAGCACTGTCTGCTCCGCCTGATTTCGCCGCTACTGTGAGGAGGTAATCATGACAGATCAAGTCGGACAAGTTTCGAATGCGGTCTCGGAGGCGGTCACGGAGAAGGTGACCGAGCATGTGACCTTTGTGCAGTGGTTCTGGCACAATGTGCTCTGGAAACCCGGAACGGGGGAAATGCTCTGGGGGATGCTGCTCCGCGTAGTCTTTGCCGCGCTGCTCTGGTGGATCGGCACGCGCCTCATCCGGAAGATTCTGGGACTCTCGCTCAGATCGAAGATGCAGCTGCCGATGGACAGAACCATGCGGCGCTTTCTCCTGAATGCGACCCGGACGGCGCTCTACGCACTGCTGGTGCTCGCGGTCATTGCGGTGCTCGGCATCCCGATGGCTTCGGTCACGGCGGTCGTCGCTTCGACCGGTGTGACCTTAGGGCTCGCGATGCAGGGCGCGCTCTCGAACCTCGCGGGCGGCATCATGCTGACGCTCACGCGTCCGTTTGCAATCGGCGATTATATCGAGGCAGCGCAGGTCGGCGGCACGGTCGATGAGATCGGGCTCTTTTACACGGTGCTCGTCGGCATCGACAACAAGAAGATCACGGTGCCGAACGGCAGCCTGATGAATGCGAACATCACGAACTACAGCTCCATGGCAAAGCGCCGCCTGGATCTCACGTTTCCTGGTCGGGCGGAACGAGGACCCCGAGCGCGTCAAAGAGATTTTGCGGGCGGCGATTGCGGCAGAGAGCGCGGTCTTGCAGCCGCCGGACGCAGTCGCAGCGCCTTTTGTCGCACTCACGGAACTGCAGGAAAAGGGCCTGCTCTTTACGCTGCGGGTCTGGTGTAAGAACCCGGATTACTGGAACTTAAACTTTGCGCTCACGGAGCGCATTGCAAAAGCGTTTCAACAGGAACACATTTCCCCGCCCGCGCAGCCTTACCGCGCCGTGGCCGAGAATGAGGAGAGGTAAATCATGAAGACAGCGATTGTGACAGATTCCAACAGCGGTATTTCCCAGGCAGAGGCCGAGCAGCTCGGCATTTTTGTGCTGCCCATGCCCTTTATTGCGGGCGAGGAAGTGTATCACGAGGGCAAGAATCTCACACCGGAGCGCTTCTACGAACTTTTGCAGAGCGACACGGTGCTTCGCACCTCGCAGCCCTCGCCGGGCGAGATGGCGGCGCTCTGGGACCGCGTGCTCGAGGACTACGAGGAGCTGCTCTTTATTCCGATGTCCTCGGGGCTCAGCGCCTCCTATGCTTCCGCGTGCCTGCTCGCCGAGGACTACGACGGCCGGGTTGCGGTCGCGGATGCGCACCGCATTTCGATTACGATGCGGCACAGTCGTCCGGGATGCACTCGCAATGCGGGAAGCAGGGCTCTCGGCGCAGGAGATGAAGGAAGAGATTGAGAAACTCGCCTTTCTCTCGATTGTCTATGTCGGCGTGGAGGATCTGAAATATCTGAAGCGCGGCGGCCGGATTTCGGGGGCGGCTGCCACGGTCGGCAGTATTCTGAACATTAAGCCGCTCTGGTCATCAAGGGGGAGAAGGTCGAGCCGTTTGCGACCGTCCGCGGCACCAAGCACTGCAAGAAGCGGGAAGTCGAGGAGATAGTGAAGGCTGCGGCAGAATTCCGCGCGGAGAGCAGAAAGATATGGGTCGGTCAGACAGGAAGTTTCCTGGATGCGGCCGATGTTGCCGACTGGCAGGCGCTCGGACAGGCGGCCTTCCCGGAGGAGACCGTGACTTACGACCCGCTGTCCTACAGCGTCGCCTGCCACACGGGGCCGAATGCCTTCGGCATGGGCGTCTCGGTGCGCTGGGAACCCGGCATGCGGAACTGAGGAGGAACGGAACATGTATCCCTGCAAGGTAACGGTGAAAAAGGGAGCGGCCCGGAGTTTTAAGAGCGGCGGCGCCTGGATTTATGACAACGAAGTGGAGCGGATCGAAGGGGAGTTTACGAACGGAGATCTCGTGACGGTGCTGGATTTTGACGGCTATCCGCTCGGCAACGGGTTTCTGAATATACACTCCAAGCTGCGCGTCCGCATGATGACGCGGCATGCGGAGCAGCAGATTGACGAGGCGTTTTTAAGGCAGCGCCTTCTGGACGCCGTGCGCCTTCGGAAGCAGGTCATTGACACCTCGGCCTGCCGCCTGATTTTCGGGGAGGCGGATTTTCTGCCGGGACTCACGGTCGATAAATTCGGCGACATTCTGGTGCTCGAGAGTCTGGCGCTCGGCATGGACAGAATGAAGGAGACCGTGCTTCGGCTCCTGCTCGAAGTGCTCTCCGGTGAAGGCTTGCCGATACGCGGTGTCTTTGAGCGGAGCGATGCGAAGGAGCGGCTCAAAGAGGGAATGGAGCGGCATAAGGGTTTCCTCTCGGCGCCCTTTGACACGAAAGTCGAGATTCGGGAAAACGGCGTTCGCTATCTCGTGGATGTCGCAGAGGGACAGAAAACAGGCTTCTTTCTGGATCAGAAACTGAATCGCCGCGCAATTCAGCGGTTTGCGCCGGGCGCCAGGGTGCTGGACTGCTTCACACACACGGGGTCCTTTGCTTTAAACGCGGGTCTTGCGGGCGCACGGGAAGTGCTGGGGGTCGATGCCTCGGCGCTCGGCGTCGCACAGGCCACCGAGAATGCCGCGTTAAACGGACTCTCGGCGCGCGTGCGCTTTGAGACCGCGGATGTGTTTGAGCTGCTGCCGAAACTGGAGGCTGCGAAAGAGCGCTTCGAACTTGTGATTCTGGATCCGCCGGCCTTTACCAAGTCGCGGGAGACGGTTAAGCGCGCGGTCAAGGGCTACCGGGACATTAACCTCCGCGGGATGAAGCTTGTGAAGGACGGCGGCTTTTTGGCGACCTGTTCCTGCTCGCACTTCATGGATCAGGAGTTGTTTGCGAGAACCCTTCAGGAAGCGGCGCGCGGCGCGAGAAAGCGCCTCCGTCAGGTTTACTTTTCCACCCAGGCACCGGACCACCCGATTCTCTGGGCGGCCGGGGAGACCTATTACCTCAAATTTTTCATTTTCCAGGTGCTCGACGAAAAATAAAGGCGCGCACGGATTGACACCCGGATAAGGCTTTGCTACTATGAATATGCAAACAGGATGCAAATACGAGTGCCTCAAAGTCGCAAGAGCCTCCCTGTTCCACATCCTGTGTCCGCTCCGGCGCACTGCCGGAGCGTTTTGCTGAGAGGAGAAAAGCCATGGCAAATTCAGGAAGAACGCGCGTCACCCTTGCCTGCACGGAGTGCGGGGACCGGAACTATACCACCACGAAGAACAAGAAACTCCACCCGGAGCGCATGGAGGCAATGAAGTATTGCCCGAGACTTCGGCGCTATACACTGCACCGGGAAGTGCGCTGAGTGCGAAACAAACCCCTTGCACGGCAAAAAGCCGCGCAGGGGGTTTCGTTTTATGCTATGATTTAGGCATATTTTTAAAGAAAAACAAATAGTTACCGCGAGGAGAGGAAGGTGAGGTTTTGTGGCAGCCATTGAGAATGACTGGCTCCCGGCGCTTCGGGCGGAGTTTAAAAAGCCGTATTATGCGAAGCTGTATCACTTTATAGAAGAGGAATACCGGACAGAGACGGTGTACCCGGCGGCGGATCGGATTTTCGAGGCGCTGACGCTGACGCCGCTTGAAAAGGTCCGCGTCGTGATTCTGGGGCAGGACCCCTACCACGAGCCGAATCAGGCGCACGGGCTCGCCTTTTCGGTGTTGCCGACGCAACCGGTGATTCCGCCTTCGCTGAAGAACATTTACCGCGAACTGCACGATGAGCTGGGCTGCTATATTCCGAACAACGGGTATCTCAAAAAATGGGCGGAACAGGGCGTGCTGCTCCTAAACACGGTGCTCACGGTGCGCGCCCACGCGGCTTTTTCCCACCGGAATCAGGGCTGGGAGCAGTTTACCGATGCGATTCTCGCCGCGGCAAATCGCTCTGACCATCGTCTGGTCTTTTTACTCTGGGGGCGCCCCGCACAGGAGAAGCTCCCGATGCTTGATACATCAAGACATCTCGTATTGACCTCGCCCCACCCCTCGCCGCTCTCGGCGAGTCGCGGCTTCTTTGGCTGCGGGCATTTCCGGAAGACCAACGAATTCCTGCAGTCGGTCGGCGAAGCGCCGATTGACTGGCAGATTGAAAATATATGACGCCGTAAGGCAGATTAACGAAAAAAGGAGAACAGAAAAGACGCATGCGCATCATAGAAATCCTGAAAGTCATAGTGCTCGGCATGGTGGAGGGTTTCACGGAGTGGCTCCCCATCAGTTCGACCGGCCACCTCATTTTGATCAATAAATTGATTCAGCTGGATGTATCGCCGGAATTCATGGAGATGTTTCGCGTTGTGATTCAGCTCGGCGCGATTCTCGCAGTCGTGCTGCTCTATTTTGACCGCCTGAATCCTTTGAGTCGCTCGAAACGCGGCGACCAGAGAAGGGTTGCCCTGATCCTCTGGAGTAAGATTATTGTAGCCTGCGTACCTGCGGCCATCCTTGGCAGCTGCTCGACGACTGGATGGACGCTCATCTCTACAACGGCCTTGTGGTCTCGCTGATGCTGATTCTGTACGGTGTTTTCTTCATTCTGGTGGAGAACCGGAACCGGAAGACGGAGCCGCAGATCACGAAGATGTGGCAGTTAAACTACCAGACGGCGCTCTACATCGGCATGTTTCAGGTGCTCGCGCTGATTCCCGGCACTTCGCGCTCGGGCGTCACGATACTCGGTGCGGTGCTGCTCGGCTGCTCTCGCGCAATCGCCGCGGAATTTTCGTTCTTTGTCGGCATCCCGATTATGTTCGGCGCGAGCCTCTTAAAGTTCGTGAAGTTCGGATTTCGCTTCAGCAATGCGGAAATCGTGTATCTGGTACTCGGTATGCTCGTCGCTTTCCTGGTCTCGGTCTACTCGATTCGTTTTCTGATGAGCTGGGTCAAGAAGAATGACTTCAAGGTCTTCGGTTATTACCGGATTGTGCTCGGCGTCATTGTCCTGATCTGGTACATCATGTCCACGCTGATGGGACGGAGCATGGGGGCGGCGTGATGTGGTACTATCGCCTGATTGCCTGTCTGACGGCGCTCGATCTGATCGGGAAAAGCGCAATCGAGGGTCTGCCGGATAGCTCGTTTCCGCGGGAAATGCCGGCCGGGAAACCGGTGTTGCTGCTCAAAAAATTTCGGAATCGCGGCCTGCCGCTCGGATTTCTGGAAAAGCGCCGGGAGGTGGTGAAATACGGGCCGCTGCTGGTCGAGAGCCTCGTGTTGCTCCGCTTCTCGCGCCTCTTACCGAAGCGCGGGCGGAAGATTGAAAAGACGGCACTCGCGCTGGTGCTTGCGGGCGGCGGGAGCAATTTGTTTGACCGCTTTTTCCGGGGCTATGTGGTCGATTATTTTTCGTTTACGCCAAAAAAACTGCGCCATCTGGTCTTTAATCTGGGAGACCTCTACATTGCCGCCGGTATGGCTGTCCTGTCGGCGACGGAACTTGTGCGAGGCCTTCGGCGCATCGGAATAAAAGGAGTGAAAACATTGAGTCATCAGGATCTTGTCGAACTATGTATGCTGATTGCCCTGCTTGTGCTCTCGGCGCTGTTTTCTTCTTCGGAGACCGCGCTCACCACGGTGAACCGCATCCGCATTCGTACCCTCGCGGGACAGGGGGATAAGCGCGCCATGACCCTGCTCGCGGTGTTACAGAACCCCGAGAAAATGCTCTCGGTCATTCTGATCGGCAACAATGTCGTGAATCTCTATGCCTCCTCGCTCGCGACGACCGTGACCCTCTCGCTCTTCGGCAGCAAACTGGTCGGCGTCGCGACGGGCATCCTGACCCTCGCCGTGCTGGTCTTCGGCGAAGTTGCGCCGAAGACCATGGCAAGCCGCAACGCCGAGCAGATTGCGCTCCGCGCGGCGGGACCTGTCAAATGTCTGATGTGGCTGTTTACGCCCCTGGTCTTTGTGGTCAACAATCTGGCGCGGCTCGTGATGAAGCTGTTCGGCGCGGATCGCCCCGGCAAGCGGGAACTCATGACCGCGGAAGAGCTGCGGACCATTGTGCAGGTCGGACATGAGGAAGGTGTGATCGAGAACAGCGAGCGGAAGATGATTGACAATGTGTTCGACTTCGGCGACCGCAGTGCGCGCGACATCATGATTCCCGCGCATCGATATGACCTGTATCGATGTGGAGGCCGGCTACGACGAACTCATGGAAGTGGTGCGCGAGGAAAAGTATACGCGCATTCCGGTCTACAAAGAGAGCGCCGATACCATCGTGGGCATTCTGAATATCAAGGACCTTTTGTTCCGCGCGCAGGATAAACCCTTCCGCATCGCAGAGCTCATGCGGAAGCCTCTCTTTACTTATGAGCAGAAAAAGACTTCGGAGCTCATGGTCGAGATGCGGAAAAATTATACGAATCTCGCGATTGTGCTCGATGAGTACGGTGTGACCGCGGGTATGGTCACGATGGAAGACATTCTCGAGGAGATTGTCGGTGAAATCCGCGACGAATACGACCGCGACGAGGAGAAGAGCATACGGCGCATCGCCCCGAACACCTATCTGATTGAGGGCAATGTGAAGATTGACGATGTGAACGAGGTCTTGCAGTTGCACCTCGCATCGGAGGACTATGAGTCGATCGGCGGCTATGTGCTCGAGCAGCTCGAACACTTTTCCGAAGGAAGGAGAGTGTGTGACAAAAGGCGGCATCAGCTTCACGGTTACGCGCATGGAGCAGACCCGAATTGCCGAGGTGAAGCTCTCTTTGGCACCGGAGAAATCCGTTGTCAAGTAATTTTTCGTATGCTATACTTTTTTCAGTATCACGGAGAGGAGGATTAAGAAGATGAAGCATGTTATGACGCTGAATGAGAAGCCTCTGAAGGCAAGCATGGCGCACGGTGGTTGCGGCGAGTGCCAGACTTCCTGCCAGTCCGCGTGCAAGACTTCCTGCACCGTTGGAAATCAGAGCTGCGAGAACGAGAACAGATAAGATCCCGGAGACGTCGGGAGACCCCTACAGTCTGAAGAGGATTGTAGGGGTTCTTATCTTGCGGAGTATTTTTGCGGTCTGCGCGCGGCGGAGACCGCATAGAGATAGAGAGAAGTTTGTATTTGAGTAGAGATAGAAAGCAGGTAAAGGCTTGATTCATCAGTTTATTAACAACGGCATTGCCATCGTGATGGATGTAAATTCCGGCTCGGTGCATGTCGCAGACCCCGCATTTTACCGCGCCGTACAGGTGACGGAGCCTCTGGTCGGAGAACTGGAGCGGCCGGAGCCGCTTCCGGAGGCTGCCAAGGAGGCGGTTCGGAAGGAACTCGGCGGTGAGTTCCCGGCGGCGGAAATCGAAGAGGTCATCGAGACCATGCAGGCGCTCATCGACGGCGAAGAGCTGTTCACCAAGGACAGCTATCAGACGTTTGTGCGCGACTTCAAGGCGAGAAAGACGGTTGTCAAAGCGCTCTGTCTTCACATTGCACACGACTGCAACCTCGCATGTCGCTATTGCTTTGCGGAAGAGGGTGAGTATCACGGCAGAAGAGCCTTGATGAGCTTCGAGGTCGGCAAGAAGGCACTTGACTTCCTTGTCGCGAATTCCGGTGCAAGACGGAATCTCGAGGTCGATTTCTTCGGCGGCGAGCCGACCATGAACTGGAAGGTCGTAAAGCAGCTCGTCGAATACGGGCGCTCGCTCGAGAAGACGCACGACAAAAAGTTCCGCTTTACGCTGACCACGAACGGCGTGCTCTTAAACGATGAGATCACGGCGTTCTGTAACAAAGAGATGTCGAATGTGGTTCTCTCGCTGGACGGCCGGAAAGAAGTGAACGACCGCATGCGCCCCGACGCGCGGCGGGCAGGGCAGCTATGACATCATTGTCCCGAAGTTCCAGCGCTTTTGCGGCGGAGCGGGACAAGGAGCACAAGGACTACTACATCCGCGGCACATTTACGCACAACAATCTGGAGTTCTCCGAGGATGTGCTGCACTTTGCGGATCTCGGCTTCAAGAAGATGAGCATGGAGCCGGTGGTCGCAGACCCCGCGGAGCCCTATGCGATTCGCGAAGAAGATCTGCCGATTATCCTCGAGCAGTACGACAAGCTCGCGGCCGAGTATGTGAAGCGCCGCCGGGAGGGCAAGGGCTTTGTCTTTTTCCACTTCCAGATCGATTTGAAGCAGGGACCCTGTGTCGCGAAGCGCCTCTCCGGTTGCGGCTCGGGCACCGAGTATCTCGCGGTCACACCCTGGGGTGATTTTTACCCCTGCCATCAGTTTGTCGGCAAAGAGGAATTTTTGCTCGGCAACGTTGATACCGGCATTCAGCGCAGCGATATTTGCGACGAGTTCAAGCTTTGCAATGTCTATGCAAAGCCGAAGTGCAAGGATTGCGAAGTGCGTTTCTATTGCAGCGGCGGCTGCGCGGCAAATTCTCAGAACTTCCATCACAATCTGACGGATGCCTATGAGATCGGCTGTGCGATGCAGAAAAAGCGGATTGAGTGTGCCATCATGATCAAAGCGGCTGAAATGCTGGATGCCGCGGCGGCGGAGGAAGCAAAGGCAATCTGACAGTTTAGGGAGGGTAGCTAGTATGAAGAGCGAAAAGGGAAAGGGTGCGCTGCGCCTTCTGGTGCTCCTGGCAGTGCTGGTCGGCTTCTTGTATCTCGCATTCGACAGTATGCGCGGAAACAAGATTAAGCTCGGCCTCGATTTGGCGGGCGGCGTCAGCATCACGTATCAGGCGAAGGAAGAGAATCCGAGCTCGCAGGACATGAAGGATACCATCTTCAAGCTCCAGCGGCGTGTGGAGACTTATTCCACCGAGGCGCAGGTCTATCAGGAGGGACGGAACCGCATCAACATTGACATTCCGGGCGTCTCCGATGCCAATCAGATTCTCGAGGATCTCGGCCGGCCGGGTTCGCTGACCTTCGTGGATCCGAGCGGCAACACCATTCTGACCGGCGATCAGGTGAAGAGCGCAAAGCCTGCGCAGATGCAGAACAAGACCACGGGACAGAGCCAGTATCTCGTGGAGCTCGTCTTCACCGAGGAGGGCTCGAAGGCCTTTGCCGAAGCGACGAGCAAGCTGGTCGGTCAGCACATTGCGATTATCTACGACGGCAGAACTTATTCGAACCCCGTGGTCAAGGAAGCCATCACCGGCGGCACCTGCCAGATTGACGGCATGCAGAGCTACGATGAGGCGGATCAGCTCGCGTCCACCATCCGCATCGGTTCGCTGCGCCTCGAGCTCGAAGAGCTCCGCTCGAATGTGGTCGGCGCACAGCTCGGCCAGCAGGCGATTCACACCAGCTTTGAAGGCCGGTGCGGTCGGTTTCCTCGCGATTGTCGCGATTATGGTCGGCATCTTCTGGCTGCCGGGTCTCGCGGCTTCGCTCGCACTCGCACTGTACATCAGCCTCACGGTCTGCTTAATCAGCGCGTTTGATATCACGATGACCCTTCCGGGCATCGCGGGTATTATTCTCTCGGTCGGTATGGCGGTCGATGCGAATGTCATCATCTTTACCCGTATCCGCGAGGAGATCGGACTCGGCAGAAGCGTGCGCGAGGCGGTTAAGTCCGGCTTCCACAAGGCACTCTCCGCGATTGTCGACGGAAATATCACGACGCTGATTGCGGCGGCGGTTCTCTACATTATGGGCACCGGCACCATCAAGGGCTTTGCGACGACCCTCGGACTCGGCGTTGTGGTCTCGATGTTCACGGCACTTTTGATTACGAGAAGCTGGGTCACGGCGTTTCTGGAGCTCGGCCTCGATAAGAAGGGATTGTTCGGCGCGGTCAAGGAGAGAAAGACCTTCGACTTTATCGGCAAGAGAAAATTCTTCTTCGGTTTTGCGCTGGTTGTCATTGCCTCCGGTTTTATCGGCATGGGCGTCTATCAGGCAAAGACCGGCAGCGCGCTGAACTTCGGCCTCGACTTTAAGGGCGGTACCTCGACCAACGTGACCTTCAATCAGGACATGTCGCTCGAGCAGATTGATGCGGAAGTGAAGCCTGTGGTCGCGGCTGTGACCGGTGACAACGACATTCAGGCGGCAAAGGTGCAGGGCACCAATGAGGTCATCATCAAGACCCGCGCGCTGAGTGTCGAAGAGCGCCAGTCCCTCGACCAGGCGCTCGCGGAGAAGTTCTCGGTTGACCAGGAGAAGATTACGGCGGAGAGCATCACGGGAACCATCTCCGGCGAGATGCGCCGTGACGCGGTGCTTGCGGTTGCGATTGCACTGCTTCTCATGCTGATCTACATCCGCTTCCGTTTCTCGAATTTCCGCTTCGCGGCGTCGGCTATCATGTGCCTCTGCCACGATGTGCTGGTTCTGTTTGCGTTCTATGTGCTGTTCCGCTGGAGCATCGGCTCCTCGTTCGTGGCCTGCATGCTGACACTGGTCGGTTACTCGATTAACGACACAATCGTTATCTTTGACCGCATCCGCGAGAATCAGAAGCTCTATCCGCGCATGGACAGAAAGGAACTCGCAAACAAGAGTATCACGGAGACCTTCTCGCGCTCCGTTCTGACCTCGCTCACGACCTTTGTGACGATTTTCATTCTGTTCCTGCTCGGCGTGTCGTCGATTCGCGATTTCACGCTGCCGCTCATGGTCGGTACGATCTTCGGCACCTATTCGTCGATTGCAATCGCGAGCCCGCTCTGGGATCTCATGGAGACGCGGCACGATAAGCAGAAGGCGGCGGCTGAGGCCGCTGCCAAGGAAGCGGAGAAGGCTGAAAAGGCTGCGAAGAAAAAGAAAAAGTAAGGGAACAAGAGAGCCGGGCTCTCGAACAGACGGCAGAGAAAGAGGAGGAGCAGAGCTCCTCCTCTTCTTGGCAGAGAGGAAAAAGAGTGAAATACAAAATTCTGGCAAGCGAGGGAAGAGCAAAGCGCGCACATATGGAGACGGTGCACGGCAGCATTGAGACCCCGGTCTTTATGAATGTCGGGACGGTCGCGGCTATCAAAGGTGCGGTCTCGACCGACGATTTGAAGGAAATCGGCACACAGGTGCAACTCTCAAACACCTACCATCTCCATGTGCGCCCGGGCGACGGAAAGGTCTCCGGCGACCGGCTGATACACGAATTCGGCGGTCTGCACCGCTTTATGCACTGGGACAGACCGATTCTCACGGACTCCGGCGGCTTTCAGGTGTTTTCGCTGTCGGGCATGCGGAAAATCAAGGAGGAAGGCGTTACCTTTCGCTCGCACATCGACGGCAGAAAGATTTTCATGGGACCGGAGGAGAGCATGCAAATCCAGTCGAATCTCGGCTCTACGATCGCGATGGCTTTTGACGAATGTCCGCCGAGCCTCGCGGAACGAAGCTATATCGAGCAGAGTGTGGACCGGACCACGCGCTGGTTAAAGCGCTGCAAAGCGGAAATGGCGCGGCTCAATGCCCTGCCGGACCGCGTGAATCCGGAGCAGCTCTTATTTGGCATTAACCAGGGCGGTATTCTCGAGGATGTGCGCATACGCCACGCGAGAGAGATACGCGAACTGGATCTCGACGGCTATGCGGTCGGCGGGTCTGGCGGTCGGCGAGAGCGCCGAGGAGATGTACCGCATTCTGGACGCCGTGGTGCCGGAGCTGCCGCGCGAAAAGCCGACTTACCTGATGGGCGTCGGGACGCCGCAGAACATCCTGGAGGCAGTGGAGCGCGGTGTGGACTTCTTTGACTGCGTATACCCTTCGCGAAACGGCCGCCACGGCCATGCATATACAAACAGCGGCAAGATGAATCTCTTCAATAAGAAATATGAGCTGGATCCGAGGCCGATTGAAGAGGGCTGCGGCTGTCCGGCCTGCCGCTCCTATTCCCGCGCGTATATCCGCCACCTCTTAAAGGCAGGGGGAGATGCTCGGAATGCGGCTTTGCGTCTTGCATAATCTTTACTTCTATAATACAATGATGCAGGAAATCCGTGACGCCATCGAAAAGGGTGAGTTCCGGGCATACAAAGAGAGAAAAATAAAAGGTATGGAGGCAAAAGCATGAGCGGAGTCTTACTGGCAGGCGGGACGAACAACATCCTGTTCTGGGGTGTTTACATTGTATTTTTCGGTGCGCTGATTTATTTCATGGCATACCGCCCGCAGCAGAAGCAGAAGAAGCAGCAGGAAGAGTTGTTTGCGAGCATCGCAATCGGCGATTCGGTGCTCACGACGGCGGGCTTTTACGGCGTTATCATCGACATGACCGATGACACCGTGATCGTTGAGTTTGGCAACAACAAGAATTGCCGAATCCCGATGCAGAAGTCTGCGATTGTCCAGGTGGAGAAGCCGGGCGAAAATTGACGAGAGACAAAAAGAGCGTCGGCACAGTGCCGACGCTCTTTTGCTATCTCAAGGATCAGGACCGGGTCAGAGTCCAGTCCGGCGGTAACAGGGTGGAGGAGCCGAAGACAATGAAGCGCTCCGCGAGCGCGGACATATCCTCCGGCGACAAATCGGTGTCGTTTTCGACCCAGCGGCGTATCATACCGATTGCGCCGTCGATGACATAGGAGTAAAAAAATATTCGTACTCGTAGGAAGAGTTGCCGTCGATGGCAGCCCACCACGGCACCAGAATTTTTCTCCTGAAAGACCGCGCGGAGCTGGTCGAGAAAAATGCGGGTCGCCGTTTCACACCGAGCAGAATCCGGAACAGATCTGCGTTCTTCTGGACAAAGTAGAGCAGGTCAATCAGAAGTTTCCGGGGACTGCCCTTGACTTCCTGGGCGTCATGGCGCTCAAGGAGCGCGGTGAACTGGAGAAACATCTCCTCCTCCAGATTTTTTTCAGGAGGTCAAAGACATCGTGATAGTGCAGATAAAAGGTGCCGCGGTTGATGTCGGCGAGCTCGGTGAGCTCCCGTACGCTGATATCCTTGACAGGCTTTTTTTCAGGAGAAGCGCACTGAGACAGCGGCGCAGTGCCGCACGTGTCTTTCGGATTCTTCGGTCTGGTCTGTCTTCACTCATAAAAAAAGCTGCCTCCTCTGCTACAAATCTGCTAACCTATAGAATAACATTTCGCTTGTCGTTTTACAATCACAGAGCCTGAAAGAAGAGAGAAGTTATGTCAATTACGATGAATCATGCGCCAAAAAGAAGATTGCGCTTCCGTTTGCTGCTTTTTTTCCTACTCTTTGCGGTGGCGCTCACGGTCTGGTTCGCGCTCTCTCTGCGGGAGCAGCGGAAGCAGCGCGAGGGGGAGAGAACCTATCTCGCCGAGCCGGCTCTGCCGGTGGTCTGGACGGAGACCCTGTCGCGCCGCATGGATGTGCTGCGCGCCTACAAGAATCCGACCGACGCCGACATCGCCTATGACAGCCTGATTATCCTGCCGGAGGACCGGAAACTGCCGCTCTCGGTGGAGAGCGGTGCGGTGACCGTGACGGGCATCCGCTACGAAATCCGTTCAACCGACTTGAAGGATCTGATTGAGCGGACCGAGATTACGGACTGGGAGACACAGGATAAAAACGTAAAAGTGGTCCTGCCGATTCAGAATCTCGTGCAGCCGGGAACGGAGTATCGCCTGGATCTCACGGTGAAAACCGCAGAGGCCGGAGAGCTCCACTACTACGCGCGCGTTCTGCTGGATGCCGCAGGCCGGGCGGGCGACTTTGTGGCGCTCGCGGAGGGCTTCAGCAACCGGAACTTCGACTATGACAGCGCAAAGGAAAATGCTGTCTTCCTCGAGAGCGGCGACGGCGGCGACAATACGAGCCTCGGACATGTCGATTTAAAGTCGAGCTTTAATCAGCTGACCTACGGGGGACTCAAACTCACGATTACGGGCGAGGCGGATCTTCGTCTTCTCGAGTACAACGGGAACACGGCCATTGTGTCGCGGAGTTTTCTTGCGTCGCGGGACAGCGAGGACCAGAGCCAGATGCAGTTTGAAATCAATGAGAATTTTGTGATGCGGAAGGGACCGGAGCGCATTTACCTCATGGACTACACCCGCACGATGCACGAGATTTTCCTCGGCGATCAGTCCGGTTTTTCCGGCAATAAGATGTACCTCGGCATCAGCGAGGACGGCAGTGTGCAGGCGGAGAGCAGCAAGGGCAAGCGCTGGAAAGCCGTGGTGTCAAGCGGCGACCTCTGGCTGCTCGACGGCGCGCGCAGCCTCTACACGCGCATCTTCTCGTTCCGGAGCGGTGTGGACAGCGGTATCCGCGCGGGTTACCGGAAGCATCGCCTGAAAATCCTCTCGCTCTCCGACAAGGGAGACATTGACTTTTGTGCTCGCGGGCTATATGAACCGCGGTGAACACGAGGGTGAAGTCGGCATCTCGCTGATGCACTATGACAGCGCAAAGAGCGCGGTCACGGAACAGGCGTTTATTCCGAGCACGGAGAGCTTTGAGGAACTCTGGGCGGATATGGAAACGCTCTCGGCGGAGAGCGGCGGCTCGATGTTTTATTTCAAGCTCGGCAATGCGGTCTACGGACTCGATCTGCAGAGTAAGGAGTACATTGTGCTCTGTGCCGATGCGGCGCAGAGTAACCTGCAGGTCAGCGCCTCGCAGGAGGAACTCGCCTGGCAGGACACGGCAAATCGCTTCGGCGCTGCGACGCTGGTACAAATGCAGGTGGCCAACCGAAGCCGGACCAATATTAATGCCGGCACAGGGCAGTTACTTCGCCCGCTCGGCTATCTCGGACACGATTTGACGGTCGGTCTCGCCGAAGAGGGAAATACCTGGGATTTGAACGGCATCACGCGGGAGCTCCCGCTTTCGGCGCTCGAAATTACGGATAACTATGCGAAGACGCCGGATCCGACGCGCTATGAGGAGAACGGTGTACTGCTCTCGGATATCGATGTGACCGGTTCGCGCGTGCACCTCGAGAAGCTGTCGAAGACCGGAGACCACAGTTTTCGCGTGATCGGCAGCGATACCATCGTCTCGAATTCGCTCGAAGAGGTGGCGCCGCGGGTGCTGACGGAGAACAGCGCGGAGAAGGAGAAGGTCTATTACACGGCGACACCGCGCGGTTTCCAGGACAGAAGAGCCCGTGCGGCGGCCTCGGACGCCGTGAGTTTTGACAGTGCGCCGCGGATGCAGGTTGACAAGCAGAGCGATGACGGCGCGCGCTACGAGGCGTACGGTCAGGGCAAGTATCTTGGGCGCTTTCAGACCGCGGGCGAGGCCATCAATGCGGCCTATGAGAGCCGGGGCTATGTGCGCGCCGACGGCAGCATGCTCTACTGCCGCGCGGGCACGGCAAGCGCGCGCAATATCAAGAGCCCGGAGCAGAGTAAGGACGCCCTTTTGGCAGCGCGGCAGAACGGCACAGCGCTGGATCTCTACGGCACAGATCTCCGTGCGGCGCTCTACTTTGTCGCAAACGGCATGCCTTTGCTCGCCTATTCGGACGGCGGCGCGCCGCTGATTCTCTACGGTTACGACCGCGCGACCGTTTCGCTGTACCGGATTGACGACGGCACTTACTTTAAGCTCACAATGGAAGAGGCAGAGCGCATGTTTGAGAACGGAAGATGTGACTTTACGGCGCTCCCGGCCGCGCGCTGATTTACGAACCAAGAAAGCTGTGATATACTCGCACTGACCATGTTCTGGCGACAATACGCCAAAAGGAGTGAAATGGCACAATATATCATGAAAGGCGGAAATCCGCTGGTCGGTGAAGTCACGATTAGCGGCGCAAAGAACGCGGCGCTTGGCATACTCGCAGCATCCGTCATGGCCGATGAGGATGTGTTGATTGAAAACTTACCGGACGTCCGGGATATCAATATGATGCTGGAGGCAATCCGGGAGATCGGGGCGGAAGTGACGCGTCTTGACACGCACACCGTGCGCATCAACGGCAAATCCATCTCTGCGCTCTCGGTGGAATCGGAGAATATGAAGCGGATTCGCGCCTCGTACTATCTGATCGGCGCCCTGCTCGGCAAGTACCGGCGGGCGGATGTGCCGATGCCGGGCGGTTGTGATATCGGACAGCGTCCCCATAGACCAGCATTTGAAAGGGCTTCACGGCACTCGGCGGAGAGGTGGAACTTGTCAACGGAAGGATCTGCGTTGCGGCGAAGAGACTTCGCGGCGAGCATATCTTTTTCGATGTTGTCTCGGTCGGCGCAACCATCAATGTGATGATGGCAGCGGCACTCTCGGAGGGAAGAACCATACTCGAGAATGCGGCAAAGGAACCGCACATCGTGGATGTCGCAAACTTTCTGAACAGCATGGGCGCGAATATCAAGGGCGCAGGCACCGATGTGATCCGCATTGTCGGTGTGCCGCGGTTTCACGGCACCACCTATTCGATTATCCCGGATCAGATTGAGGCGGGCACCTTCATGTTCGCGGCGGCGATTACGCGGGGCGATATCCGTGTGAAAAACCTGATTCCGAAGCATATGGAGGCCATCAGCGCAAAGCTCTATGAGATGGGCTGCGAGCTGGTCGAGTCCGACGACGAGATTCGCGTCATCGGCACGCCGCGGCTTCGCGCCGTCAATGTAAAGACGCTGCCCTACCCGGGCTTTCCGACCGACATGCAGCCGCAGGTCGGCACGGCAATGTCTCTGGCGCGTGGCACAAGCATACTGACCGAGTCAATTTTTGAGAGCCGCTACCGCTATCTGCAGGAACTCCGGCGCATGGGCGCCTGTAACAAGGTGGAAGGCAATACGGCCATCATCAGCGGCGTCGAGAAACTCAGCGGCGCGGAGATCAAAGCCTGCGATCTTCGGGCAGGTGCGGCACTGGTGCTCGCGGGTCTTGCGGCCGATGGCATCACAACAATTTCAGATATCCATTTTATCCAGCGCGGCTATGAACATTTCGAGGAAAAGCTCCGCGCGCTCGGCGCCGTGATTGAATTGGCGGAGAACGAGCGGGAGGTCCGGAAGTTTAAGATGGTCGCCGGATGAGCAAGCAGTAGAGGAGAGAGAGAATGGAGAGAAGATTATTCACTTCGGAGTCCGTGACCGAGGGACATCCGGATAAAATTTGCGACCAGATTTCGGACGCGGTTCTGGACGCACTGCTCGCCGAGGATCCCGAGAGCCGCGTGGCCTGCGAGACCTCGACGACGACCGGCCTCGTTGTGCTGATGGGAGAAATTTCCACAACGGCGCGGATTGACTATCAGCAGCTGGTGCGCGACACCATTCGGGAAATCGGCTATACGAGAGGCAAGTACGGCTTTGACTGCGATACCTGCGCCGTGCTGACCGCACTCCACGAGCAGTCGCCGGACATCGCGCAGGGCGTGAACCACGCGCTCGAGGAGCGCGAGGGCGAGAAGGAGTGGGATCTGAACCAGGGCGCGGGCGATCAGGGCCTCATGTTCGGCTATGCCTGCCGGGAGACGGAGGAGCTCATGCCTTATCCGATCAGCCTCGCGCACAAGCTCTGCCGCAAGCTGACAGAGCTCAGAAAGACAAAGAAACTCCCGTATCTTCGCCCGGACGGCAAGAGCCAGGTCACGGTTGAGTACGATGAGAACGGAAAGCCGGCGCGCCTTGACGCTGTCGTGCTCTCGACCCAGCATGATCCGGATGTGAGCCAGGAGAAGATTCACGCGGACATCAAGAAGTATATTTTCGACGAGGTGCTGCCGGCGGAACTGGTCGACGAGCACACGCGCTTCTACATCAATCCGACCGGCCGCTTTGTGATCGGCGGGCCGAACGGCGATGCGGGTCTCACCGGCAGAAAGATTATTGTCGACACCTACGGCGGCTATGCGCGCCACGGCGGCGGCGCGTTCTCGGGCAAGAGATCCGTCCAAGGTGGACCGCTCGGCAGCGTATGCGGCGCGCTATGTCGCAAAGAATCTGGTGGCCGCGGGACTCGCGGATAGTGTCGAGATTCAGCTCTCCTATGCGATCGGCGTCGCGACGCCGACTTCGGTCTCGGTGAATTCCTTCGGAACCGGCAAGCTCTCGGACGAGCGGCTCTGCGATATCGTGCGGAAGGAGTTCGATCTCCGGCCGGCCGGCATCATCCGCATGCTCGACCTGAAGCGTCCCTATTTACCGGCAGACCGCCGCGTACGGCCATTTCGGCAGAGAGGACCTTTCGCTTCCGTGGGAGAAGACGGATCGCGCGGAACAGTTGAAGAAATATCTCGCCTGAGATTTTGAATAGCTTTGCTCGGAGGGACTGTCTGTGAAGCAGACCAGAATCAGATTATTCGGTTCGGTCCTGATGATTATCATCATCCCCATGGCACTTTTCATTTTGGGCGTTTGGAAGAACAGCGATTCCTATCTGACCACGCAAGTGTTCATCTCGGGAATTGCTGTTCTTGTTATAGTGGCTTTTTCGATGGCGTTCTGGTTCTACGGCGCGGTGATTTTGCCGCTCGAGCGTCTCGAGCAGGCGATGCGGGAGATTAAAAACGGAAATTTTGACACGCCGCTGAACACCGAGGACGTGTCGAGCGAGATGCGCGGCCTCATGGATGACTTTGAGGAGATGCGGCTCCGCCTGAAGGAGAATCAGGAGGAGAAGCAGAAGGCGGACAGCGACGCAAAGGAATTTTTAAGCAACATCACCCACGACTTAAAGACCCCTATCACCTCGATTAAGGGCTATGTGGAGGGAATTCAGGACGGCGTCGCGAGCAGTCCCGCGCAGATGGACCGCTACATCCGCACCATCTATAACAAGGCAAACGAGATGGATCATCTGATCGACGAACTCACCTTTTATACCAAAATCGATGCGAATCGCATTCCCTATCACTTTGCGATTCTGCCGGCGGCCCAGTTCTTTGCGGATTGCGCCGAAGACCTGCGGCTCGAGACCGAGGCACAGGGGTTTCTCTTTTCCTATGCGGCGGCACTTGGCAGCGAGGTCAGAATCATTGCCGACGCCGAGCAGATGCGGCGCGTCATCAACAACATCATCAGCAATTCGATTAAATACTGCGACAAGAAGCCGGGACAAATCCGGATGCGCGTGATGGATGACGGCGATTTTGTGCGCGTGGAACTGTCCGACAACGGTCCCGGCATTTCGAAGCAGCAGCTGCCCTATGTGTTTGAGCGCTTCTTTCGCGCGGATGAGGCGCGGAGCTTTAAGGGCGGCAGCGGCATAGGCCTCTCGATTGTGAAGAAAATCATAGAAGATCACGGCGGCAGGGTCTGGGCGCGCTCGGAACCCGGGAAGGGCATGACGATACTATTCTCGCTCAGAAAACATATGGAGGATATGACTTGAAACGCATATTGATTGTCGAGGACGATGAGAGCATAGCGGAGCTGGAGCGCGACTATCTGCAGGCGAGCGGCTTGAGACGAAGCTCTGCTTCAACGGGCGCGAGGGCATGCAGGAGGCACTGAGCGGCACCTATGATTTGATGATTTTGGATCTGATGCTGCCGGGGGAGAGCGGATTTGAGATTTGCCGCGAGGTCAGAGAGCGTTTTAACACCCCGATTCTGATTGTGAGTGCCAAGCGGGACGATATCGACAAGGTGCAGGGCCTCGGGCTCGGCGCCGATGACTATATCACGAAGCCCTTCTCGCCGCGGGAACTTGTGGCGCGCGTGCGGGCGCATTTGAGCCGCTATGAGCGCCTGGTCTCCGCGAAACAGGGCGATGTCCTCGTAATCCGGGGACTGAAAATAGACCGGAGCGCGCACCGCGTCTTTGTAAACGGCGAGGAGCGCACGCTCACGGCAAAGGAGTTCGATCTTCTGAACTTCCTCGCCTCGAACCCGAACCGCGTGTTCAAGCGGGACGAATTGTTCCGTGAAATCTGGGGCGAAGAGAGTATCGGTGAAATTGCGACGATTACAGTACACATCAAAAAGATACGGGAAAGATAGAGGTGGACAGCGCAAAGCCGCAGTACATCGAGACCATCTGGGGTGTCGGCTATCGCTTTCGCGTATGACAAGGAGGAAGAGGAGCTATGGCGACGGAGACAACGATACTGGTTGTGGACGATGAGAAGGAGATTGCGGATCTGGTCGAAATCTACCTGGTCAGCGACGGCTATCAGGTGGTCAAGGCAAACGATGCCGAGGAGGGGCTCCGACTCTTAAACGAGTACGAGGTACAGCTCGTGCTGCTGGACATCATGATGCCGGGCATGGACGGCCTCGAGATGTGCGCGAAAATCCGGGAGACCAGAAATATTCCGATTATCATGCTCTCGGCAAAGAGCGCGGATATCGACAAAATCAAGGGTCTCGGCACCGGCGCCGACGACTATGTCACGAAGCCCTTTAATCCGCTGGAGCTCACGGCGCGCGTCAAGAGCCAGCTGCGCCGCTACACGCAGTTCAATCCGCGGAGCAGCGAAGAAGAGGTAAGTCCGAAGAAAAAGGGCGAGATTTCGGTGCGCGGGCTCATCATCAACCGCGACAATCACAAGGTCTCGGTCGACGGCAAGGAGATTCGCCTGACACCGATCGAATTTGACATTCTCTATCTGCTCGCGAGTAACACGGGACGCGTTTTCTCGACCGACGAGATTTTTCAAAATGTCTGGAACGAGCGCGTCTACGAGGCGACCAACACCGTCATGGTGCATATCCGACGCCTCCGCGGCAAGTTAAAAGAGGACAGCCGCGAGGACAAGATCATCACGACGGTCTGGGGCGTGGGCTACAAAATAGAAAAGTAAGGCGACTGTACCGTGACGAATGTGAAACCGGTTTTGTCAAACAGACAAGAGGAGGATATGAGCATGGACAAGAGCAGACGGAGAGGGACAACAGCGGGAAAAGAAGGAGCGGTAACGGGAAAAGAATTTTGGAAACGCTTTTTCGTTTCGCTGTCCTTAAGCCTATTGGCGACCGCGGCGACACTTTTGTTGAGACGGCACAGAGGAGGCGCGGCGCAGCGTGAAATCTAAAAAGACAAATGCGGGGGAGAGCTTTCAGCGGAAGGTTTTCTCCTCTCTGCTTTATAGCCTTTTACTCACTTTGACGGTCGAATATTTTGCGGCAAGGAATCTGCTCGCCGTCGCCGACTACGAGGTGCAAAGCGGTTCCCATGCGGCACTGTTTCAGCCGATTGCGGATTTCCGTCTGTTGACTCTGCTTTTGCTCCTTGGCGGCGGCATTCTCTTTTTCTGCCTGGTCTTTTGCATTCTGCAGAGAAAGTCTTTTGCCTATATCGGCGCGCTCTCGGCGGCCATGCGGAACATGGCGGAGGGTGATTTGCGGGCTGCGGTGCACATCGAGGGAGACGATGAGTTCTCGGAGATGGGCGCAAATCTGAACCGGCTCGGCGAAGAACTGCAATCTCTCATGGAGCGGGAGCGGGAGGCGGAGAAGAGTAAGTCCGAGCTGGTCACGAACATTGCGCACGACCTGCGCACGCCGCTCACCTCGATTGTCGGCTATCTCGATATTCTACGGACCAAGCGGGACAGTCTGGATGCGGAGACAGCCGTGCACTACACGGAGATTGCCTATGAGAAAGTCAAAAAAAGCTCGAGAAACTGATCAACGAGCTCTTTCGGTTTTCACGAAAGCTCTCGGGCGGCGAGCTGGTCATGCATGTGAGAACCCTGGATCTCGTGCAGCTGCTGGCCCAGCTCCTCGAAGAGTTCTATCCGAGCTTTTCGAAGGCGGGACTCCACTACGAGCTGATTGCGGACCGGGAGAGCCTCTCGCTGGAGGGCGACCCGGAACTTCTGGCGCGGGTCTTTGAGAATCTGATCGGAAACGCAATCAAGTACGGCGCCGAGGGCAAGCAGCTTCGCGTTTTTTTGAATACGGCGGAACAGTTTGTGACCGTGCGGGTCGTAAACTACGGCAAGGTGATTCCGGCGGAGGAGCTGCCCCATGTGTTTGACCGCTTTTACCGCGTCGAACAGTCCAGAAATACCAAGACGGGCGGCACGGGGCTCGGACTCACGATTGCCAAAAACATTGTCGAGATGCACCGCGGCGAGATTTCCGTGACGAGCGATCTCACCGGCACGGCCTTTATCGTGCGGCTTCCGCGAACACTGGATTTCACAAGGGAAAATTTTGCCAATGCGTACCATTGAAGTGCAATACGGTTATGAGAACCGCGTAAAGGGCGGCCGGAACATGCCGGTCACTTTGACCATAGACAACCGGGACGGGGCTGCAATGGAGGGCAGTGTCGAGTTTTTGTTTCGCCAGGCAGACGGCGAACGCTATGCTTATGCATATCCGCTTAAGCTCACGGCAGGCGAAACGAAGCAGAGCTCTTACATTGTGCCGCTCAGTGCGGGAGCGGATGCGTTCTGGGTGCGCCTTAAGAATGAGGCGGGAGAAATCACCGAGGTACAGCAACTGGACCTCACGCAGAACAGCGGAGACTCCGAACTCTTTGTCGGCCTTCTCTCGGACACGCCGGAACTGCTCTCTTACCTGAACGGCGTCTCGGTGAATTACGGGCAGATGAAGACGCGGACCTTCACGCTCTCGGCGAGCAACTTTCCGGAGGACAGGCGGCAGCTCGACTCGTTCGATCTCATCGTCATCAGCAACTATCAGGTCTCGAAACTCAGCGTGCGGCAGGTGCGGGCACTGATGCAGTGGATGCGAAACGGCGGCGTGCTGCTCTTCGGGACGGGCGAGCGCGTCAATGACACGCTCGGGATGTTCGCGCCGGAGTTTCTCGACGATATGTACGATCAGCCGGAGAAGCGCGATTTGCCGCTCGCCGCAACCGACGGGCTGACAGTGCAGACGCCCGGCACGGAAAATGAGGCCGAGGCACCTGCCTCTCTGCCCTATGTGCACATCAATCTGCACGGCGGCAGCGTGATCTTCTCGGCCGGTGACAACCCGCTGATCACAGCCGCAAATAAAGGGAGCGGCACGCTTGCCGTCGCTTCGATCGATCTGACGGCACTCCGCGACTATGCGTCCGCGCATACGCTCTACACCGATCAGCTGCTCACGCGCGTGCTGGGCAGTGCCAGACTGGAGCGCCTCGCCTCGGAGTCCTATGTCACGCGCTACGGCGACGACTGGACGGCTGAGACCCTTGTGGATAACGGCAGCGCGCAACTTTTGCCGAATCTCCTTGGTTACGGTGCCGTCCTCTTTCTCTATCTCCTGCTGATGGGGCCTGCGCTCTACTATGCGCTGCGCCATCGGAAGGCAGAGAGACTGTATCGCCGGGCGGCGGTCTCGGTGAGCCTTGTCTTTGCGGCGCTGCTCTGGCTGATGACGGGCAGAACGCGGTTTCGCACTAGCTTTTACAGCTATGCGAGCATCCAGGAGGCCGGCTCGGACATGCTGTCGGAGACGGTCTATCTGAACTTAAGAAATCCGCGACATAAGAGTTATCACCTCGCGCTCGAACCGGGGAGCGAGATTGTGCCGCTCGCGTCCGCGCGTAAGGCGGTCGGCAAGACCGCTCTGACGGGGCGGGAGGAAGCGGAACTCACCATCACCGAGCGCGGCGATGCACGGGAAGTGTCGGTCAAAAATCCGCCGGCCTTCAGCGAAAAATTATTCCGGCTCGAGAAGAGTATCCCGAATGAGGAGGCGCTCGGCTTTCAGGGAGAGCTGTCTCTCTTCGGCGACAAAGTCAGCGGCACAGTCACAAACCGCTATCCTTATGCCGTGAGCGATGCTTTCCTGCTGTTTTACGGAAAGGTAGTCGCGCTCGGACACATGGACGCAAACGAGACGGTGGATGTCTCGGAGCGAACGGTATATAACATTCCGATCAACAACAAGCAGACGGTCGCAGCCTTTTTAACCGGCGTCTATGACGGCGGCAAGACGGAGGCAGAACGCCTTCGCGCGATGGAGCGGGCGGGCTTTCTCTCGTTTTACCTCTCAGAGACAGCGGGCAACTATACGCCGGACGCGCGCGTCGTCGCTTTCTCGGCAGAGGAAAATGCCGGAAAGGCGGTGGAGACTAAGGGCCTCAGGCACTTTGGCATGAATCTGTTGACGACGGTGTTGACTGTCGAGGCAAGAGAGGGCGACCTCATCAGTCGCTCGGCGCTGATGAGGTCGCCGGAAGTGCTGAGCGGCGATTACATTGCCTCAACCAATTCCTTCTACCGGGGAGATCCCGTCGTGTTGAGCTATAAACTCGGCAAAAATTTCCGCACGGAGGAGCTGCTAATCGAGTCGCCGGATGCGATGTTTGAGAGCAACGACCGGGGCGTCGGCACGGCGGAGTTCCGCGGTGTGATTTCTTTTTACAATTACCGGACCGGCAACTTTGATGACCTTGCATCGGGCAAGACACACTTCACGGCAGAGGAGCTCGCGCCGTATTTTGCGCTCGACCATACCCTCACGGTGCGCTATGCCGAGGAAAAGAGCGAAAATTCGGAGCGGCTCGACATTGCGCTGCCCTGGCTCACGGTCATAGGGGAGGACACATAATGCTCGTATTTTCTGATGTCCGGAAGTCTTACCGGAATCTGGAGGTGCTGAAGGGGCTCACGCTTTCGGTGCCGCGGGGATCTCTCTTCGGGCTCATGGGGCAGAACGGCGCCGGTAAAACGACGCTGCTCCGCATTGCGGCAGGGCTTCTCGCACCGGATTCGGGGGGAACTTCTGGTGGGCGGCATTGACGTGCGCCGCGACCCGGCGCGCGCAAAGCGGCTCATCGGTTTTGTGCCGGACGGCTTCGGCGCCTATGACAATATGTCGGTGGCCGAGTACATGAGTTTTTTTGCGAGCTGTTTCGGACTGTACGGCCGGAGCGCGCGACTTAGGACGGAAGATCTCCTGCAGCGCGTCGGCCTCTCGGCGCGGCAGGACAGTCTGGTCACAGAGCTCTCGAAGGGCATGCAGCAGCGACTCTCGCTGGCACGCGCCCTGATTCACGATCCGGAACTCCTGGTGCTCGACGAGCCGACCAACGGGCTGGACCCGGGCAGCCGCTTTTCGCTCCGCGAACTGCTGGGCGAGCTCTCGGAGAGCGGAAAGACCATTCTTTTAAGCTCCCATGTGCTCTCGGAGCTCTCGGAAATCTGTACCGACATTGCGGTGCTCGACAAGGGGCGGGTGCGCGCGACCGGCGAGGTGCAGGAGATCCTGCGGCAGATTGCGAACTCCAACCCGCTGCGGGTCGCTGTGTTGAACGGCGAGAAGACAGCGCTCCGGATGTTCCGCACAAATCCCTGCGTCCGCGCCGTGATGCAGGAGGGAAAACAGTTTCATCTGGAATTTATCGGGAGCCCGGAGGACGAGGCCTCGCTCTTACAGCAGCTCATCGACGCCGAAGTGCCGGTCAAGAGCTTTGTGCGGGAGCCGGGTACCCTGGAGTCCTTTTTCCTGAACATGACAGTCGGCCGAGAAGAGAGGATTATCGTACATGATGAAGATGAATCCGATATGTGAGAGAGCCGCCCGCGCGGCCGCCAGGACTCCGCGCTTCAGCGCCGCACTGTTCGGCGGCAACGCGTTGCTTGCCGCGCTGGCGCTCTTTATGCTGGGACTGGTGTTTCAGCGCGCCGGTGAGACCGGCGAACTGCGCTATGCGGAAATGCTTCGCATCTTCCACACGCTGGTCTGGGCGGAACTCATCCTGGCCGCGCTCCTGGTGCCGGCGCGGGCGGCAGGCGCCGTGAGCGGCGAGAGAGAGCAGCGGACGCTGGATCTTTTGCTCGGGACTGCCCTGTCGCCGCGGCGCATCATCCTCGGGAACCTGTTGCAGAATCTCGTTGGCGCCGGCATTTTTGCACTCTCGGGTCTGCCGGTACTGCTCACGGCGCTGCTGTTCGGCGGTGTTTCCCTCGCGGATGTGGCACTGCTCTTTCTCGGCATCTTATTCTCGGCGGCGCTCTCGGGAAGTCTCGGGCTATTCTTCTCGGCGACGAACCGCACGACCGCGGTCGCGATTGTCGAGACCTATGCGGCGGAAGCATTGCTCTTTCTGGCGCCCTTCGGCATTCTCCTGCTCACGAAGAGTTTCGGCAGCGCGGAAACCGCGGTTTCCTGGCTGATTCTCCTTTCCCCGGTCAGTCTGATGGAGAATCTTCTGTTTCACGCGACAGGGCTTCACGATTTCGCGGCGCTCGCCGAAAATCCGCTCTTACAGCAAGGGTTAATCCCGGCGGCGCTCCTCGAATTCCTGTTGATGGCACTGCTCTTACTCGCAGCGGTGCGCGCCATCTCGCCGCGCCGCAGAAAACGTAAGTTTACAACGGAACAGAATTTGATAAAATGAATAGGTATTTGTAACCGAAAGCAAAGGCATAACAATACAGGAGGTGTGATATGGGTCTTATCAAAGCAGCAGTCTCCGCAATCGGCAGCGGTCTTGCGGATCAGTGGCTTGAGTTCCTCGAAGCGGACGAGATGGGAGAAGGCACCGTTTTTACCGGAGCCAAGGCGGTTCGCCCGGGCAAAGGCTCCAACACGAAGGGCAGTGCGGACTATGTGAGCAACGGAAGCCGCATTGTCGTCCAGAAGAACCAGTTCATGATGCTGGTGGACGGCGGAAAGATTGTCGACTACACGGCGGAAGAGGGCTACTATACCGTCAACAACTCGAGTGCCCCCTCGCTTTTCAACGGACAGTTCGGTGAGTCGCTCGGCGATGCGTTTAATCGTATCAAGTTCGGCGGCGTGCCGTCCGGCAAGCAGCAGGTGTTCTTCATCAACCTCCAGGAGATCAAGGGGAAATCGCTTCGGCACACCGACGCCGATGAACTACTTTGATACCTTCTACAACGCGGAGCTCTTTCTCCGCGCGCACGGTCACTACTCAATCCGGATCACGAATCCGCTGCAGTTCTATGCAGAGGTCATTCCGCGCGACGCGACGCACCTGCAGTTCTCGGACGTTGCGGAGCAGTATCTCGCGGAGTTCCTGCAGGCTTTCCAGATTTCGGTCAACAAGCTCTCTGCGGAGGGTGAGCGCATCTCCTTCATTCAGTCGAAGATTAAGGACAGACTGAATGCGGAGGTCGATGCCGAGCTCGATGAGAAATGGGGTCCCCGCGGTTTCGAGCTGGTCGAGATCGGTGTCGACGGTCTCTCCTATGACGATCAGTCGCAGGAGCTCATCAACATGCGGAACCAGGGAGCCATGCTCTCCGACGCGACGATTCGAGAGGGCTTCGTGCAGGGGCAGATCGCACAGGGCATTCGCTCCGCGGGCGAGAATCCGAACGGCGGCGCTGTCGGCATGATGGGTGTCGGCATGGGCATGAACGCCGGCATGGGCTTCATGGGGCAGGCGAGCAATACCAACTACCAGCAGATGCAGATGCAGCAGCAGGCGCAGCAACAGGCACAAGCCCAGGCGCAGGCCCAGGCTGCCGCACAGGCACAGCAGATGCAGGCGGCTTCGCAGGTTGCGGCCGGCGGCTGGAAGTGCCCGAGCTGCGGCGCGGACAATACCGGCAAGTTCTGTACCGAGTGCGGCGCAAAGCGCCCGGAGAGCAGCGCCTGGAAGTGCCCGAACTGCGGTGCGGAGAACAGCGGTAAGTTCTGCACGGAATGCGGCAATCCGCGCCCGTAAGGACTGAGGCAGATCATGGCAGGAAGCATATCCTATAAGTGCCCGAACTGCGGGGGCGAGCTCGTCTACGCCCCCGAAAAGGGCGGCTTTCATTGTCCGTATTGCAGCTCGGATTTACGGAAGAGAAGATTAAGGCGCTCTATGAGCAGCGGGAGGAGACAGAGGCCGCAAAGGGGCAGGCAGCCGAGGAAAAGGCAGCCGCGCGCGATGAGCTGGTTCAGTACAACTGCCCGAACTGCGGCGCTGTGATTGTGACAGAAGAGAGCACGGCGGCGACATTTTGCTATTACTGCCACAACCCGGTGGTTTTGGTCGGACGCCTTTCCGGTGCGGAGCAGCCGCAGTATGTGCTGCCCTTTGCGATTGACCGGAAGAAGGCGCTTGATATTTTCGGCGCCTGGATCAAAAAGAAAAAATTTGTGCCGCGCGCCTTCTACGATGAGAAGCAGATTGAGAAATTCACGGGGGTCTACTTCCCCTATCTGCTGTATAGCTGTGAGGCACATTCGAACCTCGAAGGCGTCGGCACGCGCGTGGAGCACCACGAGCGCGGCGATATCGAGGAAATTGTGACCAGCAAGTATCAGATTCAGCGGCACGGCGATTTGCCGGTGAAGATGGTCGCGCGAAATGCCCTGAAAAAGGCGAACCGCGTGCTGGCCGAGAGCGTGCAGCCGTTTGCGACCGAGAATCTGAAGCCGTTTTCACCGAGCTATCTCTCCGGTTTCGTTGCGGAGCGGCGGGACATGGAGAGCGACGCGATTCAGACGGAGACCCGCGAGGAGGTGTCGCGCTACGCGCTTGCGAGCTCAGGAATTCGGTCTCGATGTACCAGGGACTTCCGGTCGACGCCGGGAATGTAAGCCTTGACCACGAGAAGCTCGAGTACGCGCTGATGCCGGTCTGGACCATGACCTATCGCGAGCCCGGTTCCTCCAAACTCTACTATTTCTCGCTGAACGGGCAAAGCGGCAAGGTGGTCGGCGAGCTGCCGGTGGACAACGGCAAGTTATTCCGCTATTTTCTGACAATTTTCATACCGCTGTTTATCGCGCTGCTCGCGCTGATGTACTTTATTTCGTGAGGAGGCGGCATGAGAGAAAAAACCATACGACATATTTCAGTCGGCGTCCTGTTCGCCTGGCTGTTTCTGTTTTTCGCGCTCCTTGCTCCGGCAAGGGCTTATGCGGCCGAGACGCGTGTCTTTGACCAGGCGAACCTTTTCAGCGCAGCGGAAAAACAGGAACTTGAGCGGCAGATTGCGACGGAACGGGAAAAAATGAAGCTGGATCTCGTGGTCGTGACCACGAATCAGGCGGGAGGCAAGAGCGCCGAGGCCTATGCGGACGATTTTTACGATCAGGGCGGCTACGGCTACGGCGCAAAGAAATCCGGCGTCCTGTATTTAATCGATATGGACAACCGCCGCATTCATGTCAGCACGGCGGGCGGCGGCATTCAGCTTCTCTCGGACAGTGAAATCGAGAAGCTTCTGGATCTCGGCACGCCGGGCGTCAAGTCAGGCAACTATGCGGAAAGTGCGTCCAGGGTGCTCTCCGGCATTCAGGACTCCTATCGCAGAGCGCAGCGGAAGGGGTGGGCTTACGACGCCGAGAGCGGTGTCTGGACCAAAAAGAAACACCTGTCGCCGCTCGCGGCGCTCGGGTCTCTGGCGGCCTCTCTGGTCGCGGCGCTCGGCGCAGTGACCGGTGTCAAGCGGAACTATAAGATGCAGGACGGAGAAGCGCGCCGCGCCTCGACTGTCGCGGGCATCATCGCGGCAAGCGGCGCTGCCTTCGATTTCGGCGAACTCAGTGACCGGTTGCTTGACCGAAACCGCGTTGAGCGGCGCATACGCCGCAGCAGCGGCGGCTCCGGCGGCGGCCGCAGCAGCGGACCGCACGGCAGCAGCTCGACACACACGAGTTCGGGCGGTAGCTCGCACGGCGGCGGCGGCAGAAGTTTTTAAACGGCTATACGCGTATCTTTGGAAAGTAAGGAGACAGAAGAATGAGTGAATTGCTTTATAACAGCACGCGGGGCGGCGAGACCGGCTGCACAGCGTCACAGGCAGTGCTGAAAGGCCTCGCAAAGGACGGCGGACTCTTTATGCCCGACCGGATTCCGGCGTTTGATTTTGCGCTTCCGGAATTAAAGGATGCTTCTTATCAGGAAGTGGCCTATCGCGTGATGCGTCTTCTGCTCACCGACTATACCGAGGAAGAACTCCGCGCGTGCATTCGGGGCGCATACGACGAGAAGTTCGACACGCCGGAAATTGCGCCGCTGACCTTCGCGGACGACGCCTACTACCTCGAGCTCTTCCACGGAAAGACCATTGCGTTCAAGGATATGGCGCTCTCGATTCTGCCCTATCTCATGACCACGGCGGCAAAAAAGAACGGCGTCACGAACAAGATTGAGATTCTGACCGCGACGAGCGGCGACACCGGCAAGGCCGCAATGGCGGGTTTTGCGGATGTCCCGGGCACCGGCATTGTGGTCTTCTATCCGAAGGGCGGTGTGAGCCGCTTTCAGGAACTCCAGATGCTCACGCAGAAGGGCGATAACACGGCGGTTGTGAGCATCGAGGGCAACTTTGACGATGCGCAGACCGCGGTCAAGCAGATTTTCGGCGACCGCGCATTTGAGGCAGAGCTCGCGGAAAGACAGGTGCAGCTCTCCAGCGCGAATTCGATTAACATCGGCCGCCTGGTGCCGCAGATTGTCTACTATGTCCACGCGTATCTCGAACTCCTGAAGGAGGAAAAGATTGCCGAGGGCGAGAAGATCAATGTCTGCGTGCCGACCGGAAATTTCGGCAATATCCTTGCGGCCTACTTTGCAAAGCGCATGGGGCTGCCGATTGACAAGCTGATCTGCGCGTCGAACGACAACAAGGTGCTCTTTGACTTCTTTGAGACCGGTGTCTACGACAAGAACCGCGAGTTTATTTTGACAACTTCTCCGTCCATGGACATCCTCGTCTCGAGCAATCTGGAGCGTCTTCTCTACTTGAGCGCAGGCTGCGATGCGACAAAGACCCGCGAACTTATGGAAGCGCTCAAGACGAGCGGAAAATATGCGGTGACCGAGGAAATGCGACAGGCGACCCGTGATTTTGCGGGTGGCTATGCGACGCAGGAAGAGGTCGCGGCGCGCATTCGTTCGCTCTATGAAAAGACCGGCTATGTGATCGACACGCACACGGCGGTCGCCTCCAAGGTCTATGAGGACTACCGGAAAAAGAGCGGCGACAAGACGCCGACCGTCATTGCGAGCACGGCAAGCCCGTTTAAGTTCTCCCGGGCTGTTATGGAAGCCATCGCAGGCGATGTGAGCGAGCTCGATGACTTTGCGGTCCTCGAACGGCTCCGCGACAAGGCGGGTGTTCCGTTCCCGCCGGCGGTCGAAGAAATACGGCATGCGGAGATCCGGCACAACCGGAGCTGCAAGCCGGCTGAAATGGAAGCAATGGTTCGGTCTATCTTATTCGAGTAAGTGATAGCGATTCATTCATAAAATGAATTGCGAAAAGGGCACCGTTGAATTGACAACGGCGCCCTTTTTCTTTACAATGTTGAAAACCACTTACCTAGTAATTAGGTATGTAGTTAGGGTTTAAGGGCTTTGCCCTTGGAAGTGAGGACAGGATGAGCGGAGAGAACAGAGAACAGCACAGTCACGAGCACACGCATACACACGAGCATACCCATGCGCATGCACACGATCACGCGCATAGCCATGCACACGGTCATGTGCACGATGACGAGGGTCCCGCGCACATCCACAGCCACAGAAACATCATCGGCTTTGACAAGCACGGTGTGCCGACGGTGGTTGTGAAGGCGGATCATCAGGATGAGCAGGATGAGAACGAGTTTATCCGCGACTACATGAATGCGGTCGCCGAGTATAAGAAAACCTTCCCCTCGAAACAGGATGTCATCGACAACACGCCGGACCCGGCCGTGCGTGAGATGTTGCTCCGCGCGGAACAGCTCGGCTTTGACACGACCTTTGACCGCTTTGACAAGCAGAAGCCGCAGTGTAGCTTCGGTCTCGCCGGCATCTGCTGCAAAATCTGCAACATGGGACCATGTAAGATCACGCCGAAGAGCCCGAAGGGCATCTGCGGCGCGGATGCGGATTTGATTGTCGCGAGAAACCTGCTTCGCTCTGCGGCGGCCGGTGCCGCGCAGCACGGCATGCACGGCAGAGAGGTCATTCTGTCGCTCAAGTGGGCGGCGGAAGGAAAACTCGATCTTCCGATTCTCGGTCAGCAGAAGATTCGCGACACGGCGAAAGCTTTCGGCATCAAGACCGAGAGAAGAAGCATTAAGCGCATTGCCTCCGAACTCGCGGACAAGCTGCTCGCGGATATGTCCAGAACCGTTCCGGACGACTACGAGGTCATCAAGGCCTGTGCCCCGGCAGAGCGCCAGAAGGTCTGGAAGGATTTGGACATCATTCCGATCAGCGCCTACCATGAGGTCTTTGAGGCCTACCATAAGAGCGGTGTCGGCACGGACGGCGACTGGAGAAGTATCATGCAGCAGTTCCTTCGCTGCGGTCTCGCGTTCACCTTCTCGGGTGTCGTCTCGACCGCGATTGCGACCGACAGTCTCTTCGGTGTCGGCGACCGCGTGACCTCGAAGGTGAACATCGGCGCGCTGAAAGGGCTATGTGAATATTGCGGTGCACGGCCATCTGCCCACCCTGGTCAGTCAGATTGTCAAGGTCGGCCAGGAGGAGAAGTTCATTGAGCTCGCAAAGAAGGCGGGTGCAAAGGGCATACGCTTCTACGGCATCTGCTGCTCCGGACTCTCGGCGATGTACCGCTACGCCGGTGTGATTCCGCTCAGCAATGCGGTCTCCGCGGAGCTGGTGCTCGGAACCGGCGCGCTGGATCTCTGGATTGCGGATGTCCAGGACGTGTTCCCGTCCATCATGGAAGTCGCAAAGTGCTTCCAGACGACCGTCATCACGACTTCGGAGTCGGCGCGTCTGCCCGGTGCGGAGCGCTTTGAATATGATCATCACCACTCGAACATCGGGGAGACCAGAGAGCTCGCGGAGCGCATTGTGAAGCGCGCCATCGAGAGCTTTGAAAACAGAAAGGGTGTTCCGGTCTACATTCCACCCTACGAGGTGGATGCCGAGGTCGGCTTCTCGGTCGAGTATGTTCACAAGCGTTTCGGCAGCATGGCACCGCTCGCGGAGGCTGTGAAGTCCGGTAAGATTCTCGGCATTGTGAACATGGTCGGCTGCAACAACCCGAAGGTGCTCTACGAGAAGACCGCACTGGATGTCGCGGATATCCTCTTGCAGAACAATATTCTCATCCTGACCAACGGCTGTGTCTCCTTCCCGCTCATGAAGATGGGCTACTGCAACATGAAGGACGGACTGCCGAAAGCGGGAGAATCGCTTCGGAACTTCCTCTCGCCCGACCTTCCGCCGGTTTGGCATGTGGGCGAGTGCATCGATAACACCCGCTCCTCCGGTATTTTTGCGGGCATTGCGAATGAGTTCGGCAAGGACTTAAAGGACATGCCCTTTGCCTTCACTTCTCCGGAGTGGAGCAATGAGAAGGGCATAGACGCATCGCTCGGCTTCCGGCTCATGGGTATCAATTCCTATCACTGCGTCGAAGCGCAGATTCACGGTTCGAAGAATGTCATTGAGTTCCTGAAAGAGGGGACCCGCGAGACCCTGGGTTCGGTGATGCACGTCGACACCGATCCGAAGGCACTTGCGGAAAAGCTGGTTGAGGACATCAAGGCAAAGCGCCGCGCGCTCGGCTGGGTTGTTCCGGGCGAGAAGCGCAAGGCGGTTGCACCGTAAGCGAAAGGCGCAAGAAAAAAACAAGTCGCAAACAAAAAAGAGGTCGCGCAGATGCGCGACCTCTTTCGCTTCTTATGAAATTGTGAGGAACTTCAGACGCGCGGCTCAATCAGGCCGTAGCTGCCGTCGCGGCGCTTGTAGACAACTTCCACATTGCCGCTGTCTCCGTTCAGGAAGACGAAAAAGGCGTGGCCCAGCAGTTCCATCTGGAGGCAGGCCTCCTCGGGCGTCATCGGGTGAAGCTCAAACTTCTTGTTCTTCACGATGCGGAGATCGGCCTCGGTTTCATCCTCCGTCTCGTCGAGGAAGAGATCGGAGAAGGCGAGCGCGGACTGCTTTTTGTCCGTGAGCTTCGTCTTGTATTTCTTGATCTGGCGCTCAATGGTCTCTTCCGCGAGATCAATCGAGGCAAAGAAGTCATCGGTCGCCTCTTCGGCACGGATAAAGCCGTTGCGGGTCGGAATCGTGACCTCGATAATCTCGGCATCCTTCCGGCGGCTCAGAACAACGCGCGCCTCGGTATCGGGAGCAAATACTTCTCGAGTTTCCCGAGCTTTTTGTTCACCTGATTCTTCAGTCTGTCGCCCAAATCCACGTTTCTTCCGCTAATGGTGATACGCATACGGTTCTGCTCCTTTCAAGTTTGATGCGAATGCACAGCTTATTTTCCGACACTTTGACGGAAAATGCTGCGATGTTGCTGATTTCAGTATAGCATAAATCATGAAAAAGAGAAGCGAAAAGCTACAAAAATAACGCACAGTCGCTCCATTGCGCAATAGAAACAGAGGTGATAGAATAGAACGGATATACGGGATTTTACAGGACGGAAAAGACGAACAAAACTTTATTTCTGCGAACAGCGGGAGAGAGCGGGAACATGAATTTAATTGAGAGTATTTTTGGAACACACAGCCAGCGCGAACTGAAGATGATTAAGCCGCAAGTCGACAAGATTTTATCGCTCCGCGACACGATGGTCGCGATGAGCGATGAGGAACTGAAGGCCCAGACCGGAAAGTTTAAAGAGCGCCTCGCGGCGGGCGAGACCCTTGACGATATTCTGCCGGAAGCGTTTGCGACCGTGCGCGAGGGCGCGCGCCGCGCGACCGGCGTGAAGCGCGCGGACGGAACGTATGAGGGCGGCATGGAGCACTATCCGGTACAGCTGACCGGCGGTATTGTGTTGCACCAGGGCCGCATTGCGGAGATGAAGACCGGTGAAGGTAAGACCTTAGTCTCGACCGCGCCGGCGTACCTGAACGCACTTGCGGGCAAGGGCGTTTTAATTGTCACGGTCAACGACTACCTCGCTTCGCGTGACGCGGAGTGGATGGGACGCATCCACCGCTTCCTCGGCCTCACGGTCGGCGTCGTCACCAATGCGATGAATTCCGAGCAGAGACAGAAAGCCTATGCCTGCGACATCACCTATGTGACGAACAACGAGCTCGGCTTCGACTACCTGCGCGATAACATGGCCATCTACAAGAATCAGCAGGTGCTCCGGAACCTCGACTACTGCATCATCGACGAGGTGGACTCTGTTTTAATCGATGAGGCGAGAACGCCGCTCATTATCTCCGGCCAGTCCGGCAAGTCGACGCAGATTTACGACGCCTGCACGACGCTCGCCAATATGCTGGAGCGCGGTGAGGCTTCGGGCGAGTTCACGAAGATGAACGCAATTATGGGCGAGGAGATCACCGAGACCGGCGACTATGTGGTCGATGAGAAGGACAAGGTTGTGAACCTGACCGAGGACGGCGTCGCGAAAGTCGAGAAGTTCTTCGGCCTCGAGAACTTCTCGGATCCGGAAAACCTCGAGATTCAGCACTGCGTGATTTTAGCGCTCCGCGCGAAGGAGCTCATGCACCGCGACAAGGACTATGTCGTGAAAGACGGCGAGGTTCTGATTGTCGATGAGTTCACGGGCCGCATCATGCCGGGCAGACGTTTCTCCGACGGTCTGCACCAGGCGATTGAGGCGAAGGAGCATGTGGATGTGCGCCAGGAGTCGAAGACCCTTGCGACCATCACCTTCCAGAACTTCTTCAATAAGTTTAAGAAGAAGGCCGGCATGACCGGTACCGCACTGACCGAGGAGAAGGAGTTCCGCAACACCTACGGCATGGACGTCATCGAGATTCCGACCAACACGCCGGTTGCGAGAAAAGGACGAGGCGGACGCGGTCTTTAAGACCAAGAAAGAGAAGTTTGACGCGGTTGTCGAGGACATCCGCGAGCACCATGCGACGGGCCAGCCCTTGCTGGTCGGCACCATTACGATCGAGACCTCGGAGATGCTCTCGAAGCTCTTAAAGAGAGAGGGCATTCGGCACGAAGTTCTGAATGCGAAGTATCACGAGAAGGAGGCGGCAATCATCGCCCAGGCAGGTAAGAAGGGCGCGGTCACGATTGCGACGAACATGGCAGGCCGCGGTACCGATATTCTGCTCGGCGGCAGCCTCGAGGCAATCCGGAAGGATCTGATTGACGAGCTCCCGAAGGAAGAGAGAGAGAAGTACGATCCCGAGAGCGAGAACTACGATGCCGATGCGTTCGCGGCGATGGATGAGCGCGCACGCGAGAAGTCAAAGGAGCTCCAGGCAGAGGTAAGGGGTCTCGGAGGCCTCCGCGTGATCGGCACCGAGCGCCATGAGGCGCGCCGCATTGACAACCAGCTGCGCGGTCGTTCCGGCCGTCAGGGTGACCCGGGTTCTTCCTGCTTCTACATCTCCCTCGAGGACGATCTGATGCGTCTCTTCGGTTCCGAGCACTTAATCGGCATGTTCAATGCCCTCGGCGTGCCGGAGGGCGAGCGCATTGAGCACAAGATGCTCACGAATGCGATCGAGAAGGCGCAGATGAAGATCGAGACCAACAACTACGGCATCCGCGAGCAGCTCTTAAAGTACGACGAGGTCAATAACGACCAGCGCGAAGTGATTTACGCGGAGCGCGAGAAGGTGCTGACCGGCGAAAACATGCGGGAGACCATTCTCAGCATGGTCTCTCATGTGGTCGAGAGAGCCGTGAACCGCGCAATCGGCGAGGACACGCCCGCGAAGGACTGGGACTACCAGGAGCTGAACCACCTGCTGCTCTCGATCATTCCGCTCCAGCCTGTCGTGTATACCGAGGACAAGGTCGGTATGACGAAGAAGGAACTGCTCGACGAACTGCAGAAGCAGGCGCTTGCATTCTACGAGAAGAAGGAGCAGGAGTTCCCGAGACCCGAGGATGCGCGCGAGGTGGAGCGCGTCGTGCTGCTCCGCGCAATCGACGCGAAGTGGATGAACCACATCGACGACATGGAGCAGCTTCGCCAGGGCATCGGTCTCCAGGCGTACGGCCAGAGAGATCCGCTGGTCGAGTACAAGATGGAAGCTTACAACATGTTCGAGGAGATGATTGCCGGCATCGAGGACGACACGGTCCGTCTGCTCTGCCACCTCCGCTTAGAGCGGCAGGATGAGTTAGAGCGCCGTCAGGCACCGGTCATCACCGGAACGAACAAGGACGAGGGCGGCCTCCGGAAGGCGCCGATTGTCAACGAGCAGAAGAAGATTATGCCGAACGATCCCTGCCCCTGCGGCAGCGGCAAGAAGTTCAAGCAGTGCTGCGGCCGGAAGCTCTTCCAGCAGAACGGAGAGCAGGGTCCCACACCGGTGCAGCTTTAAACAGTAGGAGGCAGCTTTGGTCGAATTAGATAATATGAAATATACCCTCTCCACCTATCAGAAGCCGCTTCAGGAGGTGGAGGGCTCCCTGGATCTTGAGAACAAGGAGAAACGCATTGCGGAGCTTGATCGCATGATGGAAGAGCCGAATTTCTGGGAGAACCCGGAGCAGTCGACCAAAATCGTGCGGGAAAACAAGAGCCTGAAGGACACCGTGGAGCGCTTTCACAAGCTCTCGAGCGCCTATCGGGATATTGCGGATATGATTGAACTCGGCAACGAAGAGGGCGATGAAGAGCTGATTCCGGAGATCCGGGAGATGCTGGACGGCTTTATCCACGATCTGGAGGCGCTGAAGGCGGAGACGCTGCTCACGGGCGAGTACGACGCGAACAATGCGATTCTGCGCCTGAATGCGGGCGCGGGCGGCACGGAGTCCTCGGACTGGTGCTCGATGCTCTACCGCATGTATACGCGCTGGGCCGAGAGCCACGGCTATTCGATCGAGGTGCTCGATTACCTCGACGGCGATGTCGCGGGCATTAAGTCCGTCACGATTCAGATTAACGGCGAGAATGCCTATGGCAGACTCCGGAGCGAACACGGCGTGCATCGCCTGGTGCGCATCTCGCCCTTCAACGCGGCGGGCAAGCGCCAGACTTCGTTCGTCTCCTGCGATATTATGCCGGAGCTCTCGAATGAGATTCATGTCGACATCAACCCCGACGATATCCGTGTCGACACCTACCGCTCGAGCGGCGCAGGCGGTCAGCACATCAATAAGACCTCCTCGGCCATCCGCATCACGCACCTGCCGACCGGCATTGTCGTGACTTGCCAGAACGAGCGCAGCCAGTTCCAGAATAAGGACAAGGCCATGCAGATGCTCGAGGCCAAGCTCTACATGCTCGAGCAGCAGCAGCAGGCGGAGAAGGCGGACGAGATTCGCGGTGTCGTGAAGGACAACGGCTGGGGCAGTCAGATTCGCTCTTATGTATTACAACCCTATACGATGGTCAAGGACCACCGCACGGGCTTTCGACAGGAAATGTGGACGCTGTACTGGACGGTGACCTCGACGACTTTATGACGGCTTATCTCACCTGGGTGAGCCTCGGCAAGCCGGATATGAAGGGCGCCGGCAGCGACGATTAATGCAACGAATCCCGGCGGGCGCGCCGGGATTTTTTGATGGGCACAGCGGGATTTGCGTGCGATAACTTGCACTTCCCGCCGCCGCGTGTTAGAATGCGCCCTGTGAGAAACAGTTGTATCCGGAGGGCGCACAGATGGAAGAAGAGGGTAGATACTATGTGGTCCGCCGCAAGGCGGTGCCGGATGTTCTGCTCCGCGTCGTCGAGACCAAGCGGCTGCTCCGGGCGAACCGGGGCATGTCGGTCAGCGAGGCGACCGGACAGACCGGAATCAGCAGAAGCTCATTCTATAAGTACAAAGAGGACATCTTTCCGTTCGGCGATACGGTGAGCGGACAGAAAATCACGCTCTCCATTGATATTCTGGATGAGCCGGGACTGCTCGCCGATCTTCTCGGCGCAGTGGCGCGCTTTCACGCGAATATCATCACGATACACCAGTCTATCCCGCTAAACGGCATGGCGACGGTCTCGCTTTCGCTCGAGGTGCGGCAGGAGACCGAAGACCTCACCGGCCTGGTGGAGCAGATGGAAGGCATGCGCGGTGTCCGCGAAGTAACGATTTTATCGAGGGAGTAAAAGAGAAATGATCAAAGCAGCAATTATGGGATACGGCACTGTCGGTGCGGGTGTTTACGAGGCGGTTGTGACCAATCAGAAAGTCATCGCCGCGGAGATCGGCGAGGCGCTCGAGGTGAAGCGCATTCTGGATCTCCGGAAGTTCCCGGGCGATCCGGCGGAGCAGCTGATTACGGATAAGTTTTCGGACATCGAAGAGGATGAGGAGATTTCTTTGGTCGTCGAGACCATGGGCGGCACGACGCCGGCCTACGAGTTTGTCAAGGCGGCCCTCTTAAAGGGCAAGCATGTCGTGACGAGCAATAAGGCTTTGGTCGCGGCGCACGGCACGGAGCTCTTACAGATTGCACGCGATCGGAAGGTCAACTTCTTCTTTGAGGCGGCGGTCGGCGGCGGTATCCCGGTGATTCGAACCCTCGGCACGGGCTACCAGGGACAGGTGATCACCGAGATCACCGGTATTTCTGAACGGCACGACCAACTATATCCTGACGCGGATGGACCGCGAGGGCGCGGAGTTCGGCGATGTGCTCGCGGATGCGCAGCGCCTCGGCTATGCGGAGCGGAATCCGGAGGCGGATATCGAAGGACATGACACCTGCCGGAAGATTGCGATTCTCTCCTCGCTCGTGACGGGCAAAGAGGTGAATTTTGAGGATGTCTACACCGAGGGCATCTCGAAGATCGACAGCACGGACTTCCGCTATGCGCTGGAACTCAAGGCTTCGATCAAGCTGGTCGGCGCGGCGCAGTTTGCGGGCGATCAGGTGACGGTCAGCGTGTTCCCGCTGCTTGTCAGCGATGAGAATCCGCTCTACGCGGTACAGGGTGTCTACAACGGCATTGTAATCAAGGGAAACCTGCTCGGCACGACCATGCTCTACGGCAGCGGCGCGGGCAAACTTCCGACCGCAAGTGCGGTGCTCGCCGACATGATGGAGGCGGCAAAGCACAAGAACGAGAATGTGCGTTTCGGCTGGACGGCGGAGAAGCAGGCGGTCACCTCACACGAGAGCGAGAAGCACCGTTACTTTGTGCGCCTCTCGGGCGACGCGGCTTCGCTCGCAACCGCGAAGGAGCAGTTTGAGGCGGAGCGCGTGATTCAGCTGCCCGGACTCGAGGAAGTCGCGATTGTCAGCGCGCCGATGACAGAGTTTACCTATCGCGAGAGAGCGGTCAAGGTGCCGAATATCCTCGCGATGATTCGCGCGGAGCTTTCGGCGCGATGAACATCACGCGGGAGAGCCGCTCGGAGGAAGAGACCGAGCGCTTTGCGGCGGAACTCGCGTGGGAGGTTCCCGGGGGGACCGTCATACGGCTCGAGGGGGATCTCGGTGCCGGCAAGACGGCCTTTGCGCGCGGGTTTGCGCGCGGACTCGGCATTACGGAGCCGGTGACCAGCCCGACTTTCACAATTCTGCAGGGCTATGAGGGCGGCCGCCTGGCGCTCTGGCACTTTGATTTGTATCGCCTCGAGGATGAGAGCGAGATGGATGAACTCGGCTACGAGGACTGCTTTTACGGCGACGGCGTGAGCCTCGTCGAGTGGGCGTCCCGCATGCCGGACTTTTTACCGCAGGATGCGGCAAAAGTAGAGATTACCCGTGCGCCGGAGAAGGGGGATGATGTCCGCATCATCCGCGTCTCCGGCTTTCCGGCAAAGGAAGACAGGCATGAAAATTCTGGGAATTGAGAGCGCGGCGCTGACCGCTTCGGTTGCGCTCGTGACCGATGGGATACTGACCGCGGAATATACCGTGACCGACAAAAAGACGCATTCGCAGACCTTGCTGCCCATGCTGGACGAGCTGAAGCGCTCGCTCGGCCTGGAGCTCGAGACACTCGATGCGATTGCGATTTCGGCGGGTCCGGGTTCGTTCACGGGACTTCGGATCGGCGCGGCGACGGCAAAGGGACTCGGGTTGGTGCTGCAAAAACCGCTCGTCGCTGTCTCGACGCTCGAAGCGCTCGCCTACAATCTGGCGGGGAGCAATTCGTTGCTCTGCCCGGTCATGGATGCGCGGCGCAGTCAGGTGTACAACGGTCTGTATCGCCGGAAGGCGACAGAGGACGGTGATTTTTCGTCCGGCGGTTCGCTCGAGACAGTCATAGCGCCGCGCGCCGTTTCGGCGGAGGCGCTCGTTAAAGAGCTGAATGCGCGGGGAGCAGCGGTGATATTTGTCGGCGACGGCATCCCGGTGCTATCGCGCCTTGCGGCGACCCTCACCGTGCCGTATGCGGTCGCGGCGCCGAATAACAGCCGCGCGCGGGCCGCTTCGGTCGCGGCGCTCGGAGAAATTTACGCGGCTGCGGGAAAGACCGTTTCCGCGGAAGCCTTTGCGCCCGAATACCTGAGAAAGAGTCAGGCGGAGCGCGAGCGCGAAGAAGCGATACAATACGATTTGGAGCGGGAACTCGCGGCAGGCGTGAGCCCGAAAAAAGCGAGGGCAGAGCGTTGAGCGTCTTGCCCGAATTGCGACGCGCGGTCGCAGCGGATCTGGAGGCAATGGCGGAAGCGGAGCGCCGTTGTTTTCCGGATCCTTGGTCTTTTCGGCTGCTTTCGGATTTGCTAAGCTCTTCGTATGACAGTGTCTTTGTGCTTGCCTCCGAGGACACACTGCTCGGCTATGTCAACGTGCGTGTGCTCGGCGATGAAGCGGAACTTATGCGCATTGCGGTCGTTCCGGAGGAGAGGGGAAAGCGCTACGGGCTTACACTGCTTCGCGCGGGACTTGTTGAAATGTGCGCGCGGGGCGCGGAGGCGGCCACGCTTGAGGTGAGAGCGGGGAACACAGCTGCGATTCAACTCTATGAGAAACACGGTTTTCTGCTTGCGGGCAGAAGAAGGAACTACTATGAAAAACCGGTAGAGGATGCGCTCATCTACTGGAATCGGACTTTATCTGTTTGGAAAGAAGAGGTTACGGATGCTTGATATTTGTCTCCTTGGGACAGGCGGCATGATGCCGCTGCCCTATCGCTGGCTCACATCGATGATGGCGCGCTGCAACGGCTCTTCGCTGCTCATTGACTGCGGCGAGGGCACCCAGATTGCGCTCCGGGAGAAGGGCTGGAGTCCGCGCCCCATCGATGTAATCTGTTTTACGCACTACCATGCGGACCATATCAGCGGCCTGCCGGGCCTGCTCCTCACGATGGGCAATGCCGAGCGCACGGAGCCGCTCCTCATGATAGGCCCGAAGGGGCTGGAGCGCGTGGTGACAGCGCTCCGGAGCATTGCGCCGGAACTTCCGTTTCCGATTGTCTTCTCGGAACTCACGGAGGCGAGAGAGCAGCGGACGGTGGGACCCCTATGTGATCGATGCCTACCGTGTGAATCACAATGTGCTCTGCTACGGCTACTGTATCAGCATTCCCCGCATCGGCCGCTTTGACGCGGCGCGGGCCAAAGAGCAGGGCATACCGCTGAAATTCTGGAACCCGCTGCAGAAGGGACAGACCATCACGGACGGCGACAAGGTCTATACGCCGGATATGGTGCTCGGCGGCGCGCGGCGCGGCCTTAAGGTAAGCTATTGCACCGACACGCGCCCGGTTCCGGCCATTGCGGAATATGCAAAAGATGCGGATCTCATGATTTGCGAGGGCATGTACGGCGAGGCCGACAAGCAGCAGAAAGCGCGGGAACATAAGCACATGACCATGCAGGAGGCGGCAAAGCTCGCATCGGAAGCGAAGCCGAAGGAGCTCTGGCTCACGCACTACAGCCCCTCGCTCAACTACCCGGAAGAATATATGGCGGAAATCCGGAAAATTTTTCCGGCGGCAAAGGCAGCGAAGGACGGCTGGACCATGGAGCTCGTTTTCCCGGAGGAGGCATGACAGGGATGGAACAGACAGCAGCGGAACAAAAAGACATTCGCATTCTCGCAATCGAGAGTTCCTGCGACGAGACGGCGGCGGCAGTCGTGGAAAACGGCAGAACCGTGCGGTCGAACGTGATTTACTCCCAGATTGCGACGCATACGCTCTACGGCGGCGTCGTGCCGGAAATCGCCTCGCGCGCGCACATTGAAAAAATCAATCAGGTCGTAGCGCAGGCGCTCGAAAACGCGAAGATGACGCTTCGGGAGGTAGATGCCGTCGCTGTGACCTACGGTCCCGGGCTCGTGGGCCCGCTCTTAATCGGTGTCTCTGCGGCCAAGGCCATGGCCTTTGCGGCGGAGAAACCCTTGATTGGGGTCAACCACATCGAGGGTCATGTCTCGGCGAATTTTATTGCAAATCCGGACTTAAAGCCGCCCTTCCTCTGTCTCATTGTGTCGGGCGGACACACAAATCTCGTGATGGTCGAGGACTATGGCAAGTTCCGCATCCTCGGGCAGACCCGAGACGACGCGGCGGGCGAGGCCTTTGACAAGGTGGCGAGATCGGTGGGACTCGGGTACCCGGGAGGGCCGAAAATCGACAAAAAGGCGCGGGAGGGAAACCCCGATGCCATCAGCTTTCCGCGCGCCAAGGTCGCGGATTCGCCCTATGACTTCAGCTTCAGCGGCTTAAAGAGCGCTGTGTTAAATTATCAGAATCACGCGAAGATGACGGGAGAGGAGATTCCGGTCGCGGATCTCGTCGCCTCTTTCCAGAAGGCGGTCGTCGAAGTGCTGGTCTCTCACACGATGGAGGCCGCGCGGGATTTCGGTTGCAAGACGATTGCAATGGCGGGCGGCGTCGCGGCGAATTCCGCGCTCCGCGAGGCCATGCGGCTTGCCTGCGAAGCCGCGGGCTATACGCTTACTTACCCGGAGCTCGGGCTCTGCACGGACAATGCGGCGATGATCGGTTCCGCGGCCTACTATGAGTATTGTGCGGGCAGAAGAAGCGGCTGGGATCTGAATGCCGTTCCGAATCTGAAACTCGGGGAGCGCTGAGATGGCGGGAACTAAGACGGCAGCCGTTCTGCTTGCGGGCGGACACGGGTCGCGCATGCAGAGCAAAATTCCGAAGCAGTTTTTGCTGCTCGCGGGGCACACGGTGCTCTGGCACGCGCTAAAGGCGCTTTCGGAGAGCGAGATCGATGAAATCGTGCTGGTTACGCCGCAGGGAGAGGCGGAAGCCCTCTACCGGACTTACCGGGAGGAGTACGGCTTTCGCAAATTGGTCGCTGCGGTAGAGGGCGGCATAGAGCGCTGTGACTCGGTTGTCGCGGGACTCGCTGCGCTTCGGGGGCGCGGGACAGAGCTGGTTTTTATCCACGATGCCGCGCGCCCGTTTGTATCGCAGGAACTTTTAAAGCGCATGCGGGAGGCGGGAGAGCGCTACGGCGCGGCGATTCCGGCGCTGCCGGTGAAGGATACGATAAAGCTCGGGAATTCGGAGGGCTTTGTGCAAGATACCCCGCCGCGCGCCTTGCTTTTTTGCGGCACAGACCCCGCAGGTCTTTTTCTTATACAGCGATTTGCGCTGCCTATGAAGCCTATGACAGGGCGCGTGCGGCGCAGGATGCGCGCGCCCTGCTCGCGACCGATGATGCGCAGGTCATGGAACGCTTCGGCGCCTGCGCCGTAAAGCTCGTGGAGGGAGAAGAACAAAATCAGAAGCTCACGACGCCAACGGACATGGCGAGAGCGGAACAGTGGTTGCGGGAGCGGAACAGCCTGCACAGGAAGGAGACGGAAGAATGAAACAGAATAAGTTTTTTTCCCGGAGATTCGCGGAAATTTCGGCTTCGGCTGCATGCGGCTTCCGATGAACGGCGAGGAGGTCGACCATGCGGAATTCTGCCGCATGGCCGATGCCTTTATCGCGGCGGGCTTTAATTATTTCGACACGGCACACGGCTATATCAAAGGCAAATCGGAGACGGCAATCGCAGCGTGCGTGTCATCCCGTTATCCGCGCGAGCGCTTTCTCCTGACGAATAAGCTGACCGAGCCGTATTTCGAGAAGCAGGAGGACATCCGCCCGTTTTTCATGCAACAGCTTGCGCTTTGTAAGGTTGATTACTTTGATTTTTACCTGATGCACGCGCAGAACAAAAAGAACTATCAGAAGTTCAAGCGCTGTCGCGCCTATGAGACGGCTTGGGAGTTAAAGCAGGAGGGCTACATTCGCCACCTCGGCCTCTCGTTCCACGATAAGGCGGAAGTGCTGGACATGATTTTAAACGAGCACCCGGAAATCGAATTCGTGCAGATTCAGTTCAACTATCTGGACTATGAGAGCGATGAGGTGGAGGGGCGCAAGGTCTATGAGGTCTGCGAGAAACATCAGAAACCCGTCATGGTCATGGAGCCCGTGAAGGGCGGCAGTCTCGTGAAGCTGCCGGAAGAGGCGGACCGGATTCTCCGGGATTTGAACGGCGGCAGCAATGCGAGCTATGCAATCCGCTTTGCGGCGAGCTTTCCGCAGATTGCGGTGGTGCTCTCCGGCATGAGCAATATGGAGCAGATGGAGGATAATCTCGCCGCAATGTGTGACTTTAAGCCGCTCACGGAAACCGAGACGGAAGCGCTCCGCAAGGTCTGCGCGGTGTTCGGCCGCCTGGATCTGATTCCCTGCACGGCCTGTCACTACTGCGTCGAGGAGAGTGCCTGTCCGAAGAACATCCGGATTCCAGAGATTTTAGGCGCTTCGAATGCGTATGAGTCGTTCCGTAACCCGAATACGATCAATGACTATCGGAATTTCATGACTGCGGGGGAGCACGGCAAGGCGGCCGACTGCATTCGCTGCGGTAAGTGCGAGAAGGTATGTCCCCAGCACCTCGAAATCCGGGAACTCCTCGCGAAGATCTCGGCGGTATTTGACTGGCAGTGAGTGCGGTCACAGTGTAAGCTTTAGAAAATGAGAGAAATGAAATGCAGAGACAAATCAGAAATTTGACACTGGCGGCGATGCTACTGGCACTGGGGCTTATTCTGCCCTTTGGTGACCGGTAACATTCCCCGCGTCGGCAATATGCTGCTTCCGATGCACCTGCCGGTATTTCTCGGCGGACTGTTGCTCGGCTGGCAGTACGGACTGATTCTCGGCGCTGTTTTGCCGCTGATGCGGTCACTCCTCTTCGGGATGCCACCGCTCTATCCGGTCGCGCTCGCGATGACCTTTGAGCTCGCAACCTACGGCGCTGTGGCGGGCGCACTCTACCGGCGCTCGCCGTGGAAGTGCCTGCGGGCACTGTACCGCGCCCTGCTTCTCGCGATGTTCGCGGGGCGCGCAGTCTGGGGAATCGCGGAAGTTGCTCTGCTCGGCATGACGGGGAAGACCTTTACCCGGCAGATGTTCCTCGCAGGGGCGTTCTTGAATGCAGTTCCGGGCATTCTCCTCCAGCTCATCCTGATTCCGAGCATCATGCTTGCGCTACATCGAACGGGGATAAGCGGTTTGTTCGGCGCCGATGCCGGTGTGCGCACTGCCAATGGATAATTTTACGCGTCTTTTTCATCTGCTGTCCGCGCATCCGGGAGGCGGATTTCTGCTTGCGCTCGACGGGCGCTGTGCTTCCGGAAAGACAACGATGGCAGAGAGACTGCAGCGTGTTTTGCCTTGCAATGTGATTCACATGGACGATTTTTACCTGCCTTTTTCGCAGAGAGCAGCGGAGCGCATGGCAGAGCCGGGCGGACATATCTGGGTTGAGCGTCTCCGGACGGAGGTGTTTGGAGCCGCTCCGCGCGGGCAAAGAGAAATCAGCTATCTTCCCTACGACTGCCATGCCGACCGCTTTTTGCCGTTGCGGAAGCTTGTCCCGACGCTGCCGACGCTGATTGAGGGCTCTTACAGCTGCCATCCCGCACTGCGGGCGCTTTATGACTGTTGTGTGTTTCTGGATATTACGCCCGAGTATCAGCGGGAGCGGCTGCTCCGTCGAAATCCGGAGAGCTTTGAGGTATTTCAAACGATGTGGATTCCCAGAGAAGAATACTATTTCAAGCACTGTGAAATCCGGAGCCACTGTGATTTTGTCCTGACGGCGGAGTAATGTCCCCGGCGGTAGCGGTTGAGCGGCGCAGAAGCCGAAAAGGGAGAGACTTGATGGTCTACTGTAATTATGTGTCCAATACCGATTGTACTGTGACTTATCAGTACGGAGCCCGGGCGGATGATATCACGGGGCTTCTCGTATTCCGTTTTTCGGAGGGAGAAGAGGGAGTTGAAATAATAAAAGAGCCTGAAAAGGATTCTCCCTGGGAAGTACATGTGATGCGTTTGTACGGAAAAGAGCGGAAAAAGTTTAAGCAAGGGATATTTGACAAGAAAATTTCCTATGAGATTGGTTGAAAGCAATCGAAACAGCGCGTATCCGAGCCGTTTTTTGGCTCGGATACGCGCTGTTTGTCGCAGAGAGGACAGAATCGTGTACATAGGGTACCGGGGAGACAGCGTGTGCTGCGAATCTTGCGGTGCGGGAATCGTGTTGCATAGCGGGTATTTCTTGTGTTGCATTCGTGTTGCATGTGTTCCTGATTTTGGCTGTTTTCCCATCGGCCGCGGCCTGTTTTTCAACGCGGCAAGCATAGAAAAAGCACGCATGTAAGCCATTCTTGGCCTAAAAGCGTGCTTTTGTTTTCGCGGAGAGGATGGGATTCGAACCCATGTGCCCCGTAGGACTAACGGTTTTCAAGACCGCCTCGTTATGACCGCTCCGACACCTCTCCAGTGTAGCAAGCAGAGTATACATGAAACGAAAGAGCTTTGTCAATCTCCGGAGAATTTGGAAGTGCATTTTATTGCTAGAATTCCGAAAACTCATTATAATGTTAAGAAAAAACGAGAGGGCATTTTATGGGAAAAACAGAGGAACAGGCAGTGGAATTTAGAGCGCGCCTTGACAAAAGGCTGGATGAACTGAAGTGGCTGTACTCGGAATTGTATCACAATGACGAAAATGCCTTTCAGTACTTTCTCTCGATGCTCTATCGGATGTATGAGACCAGACCGGAACCGATGAAAAAACTGGACCGCGAGCGGGAGGCAAATCCGGACTGGTGCAAGAGCAATGAAGTCCTTGGCGTGATGCTGTATACAAACTGCTTCGGTGGTACGCTTTGCGGGGTGCGGGAACATCTCTCTTACCTGAAGGAGTCGGGTGCGACCTACATTCACCTGATGCCGCTGTTCGCCAGCCCGAAGGGGCGGTCCGACGGCGGCTATGCGGTTGCGGACTTCCGAACGGTGGAGCCGGAGCTCGGCACCATGGAGGACTTTGCGGCATTGGCGTCCGAGTGCCACAAGAACGGCATGAGCGTTTGTCTCGACTTTGCGCTGAATCACACCTCGGAGGATCACGAGTGGGCGAGACGCGCAAAGGCCGGAGAAAAGGAGTTTCAGGACCGTTACTTCTTTTTCGACAACTGGAACATTCCGAACGATTTTGACCGCACGGTGCCGCAGGTGTTCCCGACGACCGCGCCGGGAAACTTCAGCTGGTGCGATGCGGTGCAGAAGGTGGTCATGACGACCTTCTATCCCTATCAGTGGGATTTGAACTACGCGAATCCGACGGTCTTCAATGACATGACCGAGAATTTGTTCTTCCTCTGCAACCAGGGCGCGGATATTATCCGCCTCGATGCGGTGCCCTATATCTGGAAGGCGCTCGGCACTACCTGCCGAAATTTGCCGCAGGTACACACGCTGGTTCGCATCATGCGGATGGCCGTTGAAATTGTGTGCCCCGCAACACAGCTGCTCGGCGAAGTGGTCATGGAGCCCTCGAAAGTCGTCCCGTATTTCGGCACGCTCGAGAAGCCGGAGTGCAGTATGCTCTACAATGTCACGACGATGGCGACAACCTGGCACACGGTCGCGACCCGGGACGTGCGGCTCATGAAACACCAGCTCGGACAGATCTTCGCGCTGCCGAAGCAGTATTCTTTCCTGAACTATCTGCGCTGCCACGATGACATCGGCTGGGGCCTTGACTACGGCTTCTTAAAGCAGTTCGGCGGCGATGAGGTCGGACACAAGCACTTTCTGAACGACTTTTTCCGGGGCTATTTCTACGGCTCCGATGCGCGGGGCGAACTCTACAATGACGATCCCCGGATTGGCGATGCAAGACTTTGCGGCACGACAGCCTCGCTCTGCGGCATTGAGGCGGCGGAATATGAGGGCAATCAGTGGAAGCTGGATCGTGCAATCCGCCTCGACATTATGCTTCACGCCTTTTTGTTCACCTTGTCCGGCATTCCGGTCATCTATTCGGGCGACGAAATCGGACAGCGGAACGACTACAGCTATCACGAGGATCCCTATAAGTGGGATGATTCGCGCTATCTGCACCGGGGGAATTTCTCCTGGGAAGATGCAAAAAAGCGGAAAGACCCGACGACCCGGGAGGGAAGAATTTTTACGGCGCTCCGGGAGCTCGAGACGATACGCGCCACACATGAGGTGTTCCGCGCCGAGGCCGACACCTGGATTATGGAGACCTATAACGACCACATTCTCGGCATAGGCCGCTACTATAACGGCGAGAAACTGGTGGCGCTCTTTAACTTTGATGTGCAGGACGGCACGGCCTGGATTAACGAGCCGGAGGAGTATCGGAATCTCTTAAACGGCGACCGCTGCCGCGCTACGGCCTACGGACTTCCGGCCTTCGGTTTCGTGTGGCTCTACTGGAGCAAGGAAGAGGAAATCGAAGCGGCAAAGCAGGCGGAGGCCGCGCGCGAAGCGGCGGAGAAGCAGGCGGAAAAAGAGAGAAAAGCCGAAGCGCGAAAGAAAGCCGCGGAAGAAAAGAAGGCGGCGAAGGCAGCTGAGGAAGCGGCGGCAAAGGCGGAAGCCGAGGAAGCAGCGGCAAAGGCAGCAGCCGAGGAAGCGGCGGCAAAGGCGGAAGCCGAGGAAGCTGCGGCAAAGGCAGCGGCCGAGGAAGCGGCGGCAAAGGCGGAAGCCGAAGAAGCTGCGGCAAAGGCAGCGGCCGAGGAAGCAGCGGCAAGAGCGGCGGCCGAAGAGGCAGCGCGCAAGACAGTCGAAGCGATTATGAAGACAGAGCGGGCCGCAAAGAAAAGCGGGACAGGCGCAAAGACAAAGCGCACAGCTAAGAAAAAAGGGTCAAAGAAATGAGCAAGCTGATTTTTCTGGACATTGACGGAACCTTGACGGAGGCGGGGATCAATACGCCCCCGGACTCAGCAGTGCGCGCCATGGCAAGGGCGCGGGAGAAGGGGCACAAACTGTTCCTCTGCACCGGCAGAAATCCGGATATGTTAAAGCCCCTGCTCCGCTATCCCTTCGACGGCATGGTCGCGAGTTCCGGCGGCTACGTGAAGGCCGGCGACAAGGTGCTCTACGACCATCCGATTGCGCCGGAGACGCTCAAAATCGCACTGGACTCCCTGCACCGGAACGGTGTGTTCTGCACCATAGAGGGCACGGAGGGCTCATTCGGCGATGCGAATTTAAAGGATTTTCTCGACAGCACCGAGGGCGGCAACTCCGAGATCGAGAGATGGCGCAAGGCGCTCTCCGAGAGCCTCGGTATCCGTCCGATGGAAGAATATGCGGGGCAGCCGATTCATAAAATCGTGATTATGGCGCGGGAAGCCTCTCAGCTCGAAGAGTGCAAGCGCCTGCTCGAGAAGGACTTTCACTTTATCATCCAGGATGTCCCGGCGCACGGTTGCGTGAACGGTGAAATTGTGAGCCATGACTTTGACAAGGGCAAAGGGCGTGCGCCGCATTGTCGACTACTTCGGCGCGAAAATTAGCGACACCATCGGTTTCGGCGACAGCATGAACGACCTTGAGATGATGGAGACCGTCGGCTATGCGGTCTGCATGGAAAACGGCTCGCCGGCACTCAAGGAGCGCGCGGACTGGGTCTGCCCGGCGGTCACGGATGACGGTATCTATCGGGCTTTTGAAAAACTGAATTTATTGTAACTGCGGTTGTTGTAAGAATAGAACAGCGGGCGCTGATCACACTGTTCGAAAGAAACGGGTGTCGGATACAAATGGATATGCGGAATCAGGGTACCATATGTGTCATGAGCGTGCGCAATCATTTCTCGAAGTTTCCTGCCGAAGGCAGAAACGAATGATACAGCGAGGGCTCCCACCTGTCGCGGGAGAGTCTCCGAAAAGGGGGAAGGCTTATGGCACTGGATTACAGGAAGTGCGCACAGGAAATCGTCGACCACATCGGTGGGCGGGACAATGTCGCACAGGCGGCGCACTGCGCAACGCGGCTTCGGCTCGTTATCAAAGGATAACAGCAAAGTCGACAAGACCTACCTCGACAATGTCGAGGGCGTCAAGGGCATGTTTGAGTCGAACGGGCAGTTGCAGCTCATCATCGGCACGGGAACAGTCAACAAGGTCTATGACGAGTTCCTGAGTATCACGGGTATGACGGCGGCGACGAAGGACGACGTGAAGGCAGCGGCGGCAGCGCAACAGCCGCTCTGGAAGCGCTTGTTAAAGCCGATCGGCGATGTCTTTGTGCCGATTTTACCGGCGATTGTCGCTTCGGGTCTCATGATGGGACTGGTAGAGGCGCTCGCCAAGATTCCGGGACTCGGCTTTGCGGGTTCCGACTGGTTTGCGTTTCTCGACATGGTCGCGAATACGGCCTTTGCCTATCTGCCGGTCATTGTCGCAATTTCGGCGGCGCGTGTGTTCGGCGGCAACATTTTCCTCGGCGCCGTTATCGGTCTTCTGATGATTCACTCCTCGCTGACGAACGGCTGGAACGCGTCACAGGGATATGATGTCTGGTATCTGTTCGGCCACATCGAGATTTTCCCGAACTATGCACTCGGCCAGATTAATCAGCTCGGCTATCAGGGCCATGTCATTCCGGTCATTCTCTCGGTCTTCTGCATGAGCAAAATCGAGAAGTGGTTCCACGACCATGTGCCGGAGATGCTGGATCTCTTTATCACGCCGCTCTGCACCGTGATGATTACGGCGCTCCTCACCTTTATGATTATCGGACCGATTTTCTCCGGCCTCGAGACGGTGGTCTTACGTGCGGCGGAAATGCTGGTGCATAACCCGCTCGGTGCAATGGTCATGGGCGCGATTTACCCGGCGACTGTCGTCATGGGTCTCCACCACATGTACAATGTGATTGAGGCAGGTATGCTCGGCTCTGTGGGCTTAAACACCTGGATGCCGATTGCAAGTGCGGCAAACTTCGCACAGTTCGGTGCCTGCCTCGCGGTCGGCATCAAGACCCGGAGCCAGAAGACCAAGAGCATTGCGGTTCCCTCCGCACTCTCGGCTTCTCTCGGTATTACCGAGCCGGCAATCTTCGGTGTAAACATGCGCTTCTTTAAGCCCTTTGCGGCAGGCATGGCGGGCGGTGCGGTCGGCGCTCTGGCCGGTGCGCTGATGGGACTCGGCGCGACGGCTTACGGCGTGACGGGTCTCCCGGGCTATCTCACCGTCAACAAGCCTTTGCTCTATACGGTGATGCTCGCAATTTCCGGCGGTATTGCCTTTGTCCTGACCTGGTTCCTCTTCAAGGAAGAGCAGCCGGCAGCGGCGGCAAAGCCGGAGGAGAAGAAAGAAGAGAAGGAAGAGACTTTTGTCGGCGAGACAGTCATCCGCTGCGAGGCAGGCACGATTGCGGCGCCGGTGAAGGGACAGTTTGTCAAGCAGGAGGATATTCCGGATGAGACGTTTGCGCAGGGCATACTCGGCGCAGGACTCGGGATTCAGCCGGAGGAGGGCGTGGTGTATGCGCCGTTTGACGGCACGATTTCCTCTGTGGCAGAGTCAAAGCACGCAATCGGCATCAGCGGCGCCGGGTGATATGGAACTGCTGATCCATGTGGGCGTTGACACCGTGGCAATGAATGGAGACGGCTTTGAGCCGTTGGTTTCCGAGGGCGACAGCGTAAAGCTGGGGCAGCCGATACTCCGCTTCTCCCGCGAGAAGATCAAGGCAGCGGGGCATCCGGACTTTGGTTGTCGTGCTGCTGACCAACTCGGATGACTATACCGACGTGGAAGTTCGTTGACAGAACCCGTAAACTACAATAAGAGAAGGAGCAAACACCATGAAAGAATTCACCTACACCATCACTGACCCGAACGGAATTCACGCGCGCCCGGCCGGCCTCTTGGTCAAGCAGCTCAAGGCCTTCAAGAGCACTGTGACCATCTTTAAGGGCGATAAGAACGTGGATATGAAGAAGCTTCTTGCGCTGATGGGACTTGGTGTGAAGCAGGGTGATGCAGTGACGATTAAGGTCGAGGGAGAGGACGAGGAAGCCTGCGCAGCGGCACTTGAGAAGTTCCTGAAGGAGACGTTCTGATTCTAGGAGGCACAGAATGCAGGTAGCTACCGGAAAGAGCGTCTTAAACGGCATTTCGATCGGAAAGATCAAGGTGTATAAGGCGCCGAAACTTGAAATTGATGACAATCTGATCGATGACGTCGAGGACGAGCTTGCTCGCTTTGACAACGCAAGGGAGCGCGCCATCGAGCAGCAGAATGCGCTCTACGAAAAGGCTGTCATTGACGCCGGTGAGGACAGTGCGGAGGTGTTCTCGGTGCACGCGATGATGCTCGAGGACGATGATCTGATTGATGCGACCAATGAGATTATCAAGACGCAGAAGCACACGGCGGAATATGCGGTCAAGATTGCGTTTGACAACCAGGCGAAGGTTTCGCCGAGATGGATGACCCGTATATGAAGGAGAGAGCGGCGGACATCTACGACATCGAGCATGCGGTGCTCGGCTATCTCTTCGGCATCAGCGGGGACATTCTGCAGGGCACGGAACCCTGCATTCTGGTTGCAAACGATCTGACGCCGTCCGAGACGGTGCGCCTCAATAAGTCGCTCTTGCTCGGCATTATCACGCGGGAGGGCTCGCTCAACAGTCATACGGCCATCCTTGCTCGCTCCATGGGCATTCCGGCTCTTGTGCAGTGCAAGGATGTCAACGAGGACTGGGAGGGGAAGCCGGCAATCATTGACGGCTACAACTCTTGTGCCTACATTGAGCCGACCGGAGACCTCGAGAAAACGCTCCGGAAGCGGAAGGAAAAGGACGCGAAGCAGAGAGCGCTCTTGCAGGAGCTGAAGGGCAAGAGCAATACGACAATCGACGGCAAGACCATTCAGGTCTATGCGAATATCGGCGGTCCCTCCGACATCGGCCTCGTCCAGCAGAACGATGCGGGCGGCGTGGGTCTGTTCCGCTCGGAGTTCGTCTATCTCAATGCGAGAGATTATCCGAGCGAAGAGGAGCAGTTTAACGCCTACCGCCTCGCAATCGAGACGCTCGCACCGAAGCAGGTCATCATCCGCACCTGTGACATCGGCGCGGACAAGCAGGTTGAGTATATGGGCATGGAGAAAGAGGAGAATCCGGCACTCGGACTCCGCGCAATCCGCATCTGTCTGACACGGAAGGCTTTCTTTAAGACCCAGTTGCGCGCCTTACTTCGCGCTTCCGCCTACGGCAATCTCGGCATCATGTTCCCGATGATTATCTCGATGCGGGAACTGAGAGAGTGCAAAGGAGCTGCTCGCCGAGTGCGCCGAAGAGCTGAAAAAGCAGGGCGTGAAGATCGGCAAGTATGCGGTCGGCATCATGATTGAGACGCCGGCGGCCGTGCTGATTGCCGATGAGCTCGCGGAAGAGTGCGACTTCTTCTCCATCGGCACCAACGACCTCACACAGTACACGCTGGCCATTGACCGGCAGAATGCGGCGCTGGATCCGTTCCTCGCAAAGCATCATCCGGCCGTGCTTCGGCAGATCAAGATGACCATTGATGCGGGACATCGTCACGGCACCTGGGTCGGTATCTGCGGCGAGCTCGGCGCGGATCTCGCGCTCACGGAGACCTTCCTTCGTATGGGCGTCGATGAGCTGTCGGTGAATCCGGTTTCGGTTCTGCCGCTTCGAAAGACTATCCGCGGCATCGACCTCCGGAAGGAACCGGGCGCAAGTCTCAAAGACGAGACGGAAGCGGTGAGCACCGAACCGACCGAGTAAAACCGTCGCCTTTTTCAAGACATACAAGCAAAAAAAAAAACATAAGAGCGTGTCCGCCGAGACATCCGGAAACGGGTGCCGAGGCGGGCGCGCTTTTTTTGCGGAAGCAGGACGGGAAAAAGACAAGCGGGCAACCTGTCCGAGAGGGAGAGGTAAATCGATGCGGAGAAAGGGAGAACTGTATCGCGAAGGTGTCTGTATCTTAGCGGAAAACGTCTCGAATTTAACATGAGTCTCGTGAGAGAAGAAATCGGAACAGCCGGTTACGGATTGGCGGTTCGCGGAAGAGGCTCTGTGCGTTGCGGCAAAGAGCGGAACGTCCGATTATGAATCATTGGGGCGCGGTGCAAGTCTTGTGCGAAGAGAAAAATCGAAAAGCGAACTGTGGCTGCCGCGAAGTCTGCAGGAGCGGAAACAGCCCTGTTTCGACAGCAGTGTTTCGATAGGAGAAGAGGCACACAAAGTAAGCGTGCGGCTTCTACTGCGTGACAACATAATGTGCTACAATGAAGGAAATCATTCGACACAATGACAGGAATGTGAGGTCGGGGAGGCCGTGTATGAAACAGTTGTTTTATCTCTTGGTGCCGCTCGGCGCAGCCGTGCTGATTTTCAGCATACGCGGAGTGATAGGAGCCGTGAAGGCGAAGCTTCTCTATGAGCAGCCCTATATAGAAGACAGCGGTAGTTTTACCGTCACGGAGGCAGGCAACTACGGCATCTGGTTAAACGGAAAGCAGTTCGGCAAGTCGCCGTACGGAGAATTCGGTTTGCAACTCTCAATCAAAGAGACGGGGGAGATGATTCCGCTCTCGAGATCGCTGATGCGAACCACCGTGAAGGGCTTCGGAACCGCGCGGATGGAGCTCTATACCTTTCATGCGGATGCGGGCAACTATACTTTACGGCGGACCGATGAGGCAAATCTCGGGGACAGGATGCTGTCCGGCATCGGTAAGGTTCTTAGCAGATACCCTGTCGACTATGCGCAATTTTCATTCCGCATTTACCCGCACCGCGCCGCCGCGCTCGGCGTTGTCTATAGTTTCGGCATTACCCTCAGCTTCATGCTCATACTTTGGGGGATACTGCTGCCGCATTATCTCTAAGCCAGGGCGAAGCCCCGCCGGATGCTTGCGCGATCGCCGGAACCCTGCTCTGCGGTAGGCGGGATGACGATTGTAAGCATACCTTTGTTGCGCTGTTAGGCAGGGCATAGCTTTGATTTCGAGGAAACGGTCTCGGCTTTGCACCGATACAACTGTTGGCAGCGTGAAGTTTGCAAATCCGGACTTGGAAAAAGTCGGAGATTTATGCTATACTGTAACCGATACGTTCTTCGAGTCGCTTCCGAGAGCGGTGCTTCGGAACGAAGGAATAAGAGGACAAAGTCAAAAAGAATTGAAAAAAGTCGTTGACATTTGTCGGTGCAGTGGCTATACTAACTAAGCTGTATCGAGCGGCAAGCAAGAGCGCCGCGACAACTGAAGAAGGTTTTGATTCAGGCACAGTACTTTTTGCAGAAGTACCCAAGTGGTTGAAGGGGCTCCCCTGGAAAGGGAGTAGGTCGTTAATAGCGGCGCGAGGGTTCAAATCCCTCCTTCTGCGTCGCCGACTCGGTCGGCAAGAACCTTGAAAATCAAAGATCAGACAGTACAAACAACCCTGAAATCTCTGTGAAAACAGAGGGTTCGCGGACATCTTTCGAATGTGTCCGTGAGCTTCCAAAAGAATTTCAAAAAGAACCAAACCAAGTAATAACGGGTAAAATAACTGAGAAAGACCAACGTTATTTTGACCGGAACGAACAAACTTAAATTTGAGAGTTCGATCCTGGCTCAGGATGAACGCTGGCGGCGTGCTTAACACATGCAAGTCGAACGAGAAGTGAAGACGGAAACCTTCGGGCGGAAGACTTTATTTCGAGTGGCGGACGGGTGAGTAACGCGTGGGTAACCTGCCTCATACAGGGGGATAACAGTTGGAAACGACTGTTAATACCGCATAAGACCACAGCACCGCATGGTGCGGGGGTAAAAACTCCGGTGGTATGAGATGGACCCGCGTTCGATTAGCCAGTTGGCGGGGTAACGGCCCACCAAAGCGACGATCGATAGCCGATCTGAGAGGATGACCGGCCACATTGGGACTGAGACACGGCCCAAACTCCTACGGGAGGCAGCAGTGGGGAATATTGCACAATGGGGGGAAACCCTGATGCAGCGACGCCGCGTGAGTGAAGAAGTATTTCGGTATGTAAAGCTCTATCAGCAGGGAAGAAAATGACGGTACCTGAGTAAGAAGCCCCGGCTAACTACGTGCCAGCAGCCGCGGTAATACGTAGGGGGCAAGCGTTATCCGGATTTACTGGGTGTAAAGGGAGCGCAGACGGCTCTGCAAGTCTGAAGTGAAAGCCCGCGGCTTAACCGCGGGACTGCTTTGGAAACTGCAAGGCTTGAGTATCGGAGGGGCAGGCGGAATTCCTAGTGTAGCGGTGAAATGCGTAGATATTAGGAAGAACACCGGTGGCGAAGGCGGCCTGCTGGACGAAAACTGACGTTGAGGCTCGAAGGCGTGGGGAGCAAACAGGATTAGATACCCTGGTAGTCCACGCGGTAAACGATGAATACTAGGTGTTGGTGCCCGAAGGGCATCGGTGCCGTCGCAAACGCAATAAGTATTCCACCTGGGGAGTACGTTCGCAAGAATGAAACTCAAAGGAATTGACGGGGACCCGCACAAGCAGTGGAGCATGTGGTTTAATTCGAAGCAACGCGAAGAACCTTACCAAATCTTGACATCCTTCTGACCGCACCGTAATGGGTGCTTTCCTTCGGGACAGGAGTGACAGGTGGTGCATGGTTGTCGTCAGCTCGTGTCGTGAGATGTTGGGTTAAGTCCCGCAACGAGCGCAACCCCTATTGCCGGTAGCCAGCAGGTAAAGCTGGGCACTCCGGCGAGACTGCCCGGGGATAACCGGGAGGAAGGCGGGGATGACGTCAAATCATCATGCCCCTTATGATTTGGGCAACACACGTGCTACAATGGCGTTAACAAAGAGAAGCGAGAACGCGAGTTTAAGCAAAGCTCAAAAATAACGTCTCAGTTCGGACTGCAGTCTGCAACTCGACTGCACGAAGCTGGAATTGCTAGTAATCGCGAATCAGCATGTCGCGGTGAATACGTTCCCGGGTCTTGTACACACCGCCCGTCACACCATGGGAGTCAGCAACGCCCGAAGTCAGTGACCCAACCGCAAGGAGGGAGCTGCCGAAGGCGGGGCGGATAACTGGGGTGAAGTCGTAACAAGGTAGCCGTATCGGAAGGTGCGGCTGGATCACCTCCTTTCTAAGGAAAAAGTAAGGGTTGCTTGTGCTGTCTGGTTTTTGATTAAAGGTTCACACCGGATATCCGGTGTCGATGCGTCTTCTTGAAACACCCGTTCCCATCCCGAACACGACGGTTAAGAGGAAGACGGCCGAAGGTACTATGCTGGTAACGGCATGGGAGAATAGGCGGGCGCCGGATTTTTTTCTTTTTTTCATAAGCGATCGGAACGCTTGAGCCGAAAGGCTGGAACGCTCCTATGGCTGATGAAAATCAGCTTTTGCACCTTGAAAATCGCATACAGAATGAATATTCAATTTTAGAATATCTAGACATCCGAGGTGATACGACGAAAGTCGTATCCAAGATATAAACGTATGCTCTGTGAAAGCAGAGCGACCAACCCGCATGTTCTTACGCTAGAGGACATGTAAGAGGTTAAACAAAAAAGAGCGTAGGGCGGATGCCTTGGCACTAAGAGCCGATGAAGGACGTGATAAGCTGCGATAAGCTGCGGGGAAGAGCAAATATCTATTGATCCGCAGATTTCCGAATGGGGAAACCTACTGCAGAAGAGCTGCAGTGACTGTGCGTGAATCCATAGCGTACAGCCGGGAACCCGCTGAACTGAAACATCTAAGTAGGCGGAGGAAGAGAAAACAACAGTGATTCCGTAAGTAGCGGCGAGCGAACGCGGAAGAGCCCAAACCGCAGTGCGTGCACTGCGGGGTTCGGACTGCACACGGGAATTGAATCGTTACCGGAAAGACTTTGGAACAGTCTGCCAGAGAGGGTGAAAGCCCCGTACGGGAAAACGAGTCGAGACCCAGCAGGATCCAGAGTACCACGAGACACGTGAAACCTTGTGGGAATGCGGGGGGACCACCCCCTAAGGCTAAATACTACTTAGTGACCGATAGTGCATAGTACTGTGAAGGAAAGGTGAAAAGGACCCCGGGAGGGGAGTGAAAAAGAACCTGAAACCCTATGTTTACATGCAGTGGAAGTGCGATACATGAACGCACAACCGCGTACTTTTTGTAGAACGGTCCGGCGAGTTGCCGGTGCTGGCAAGGTTAAGGACTACAGGTCCGGAGCCGAAGGGAAACCGAGTCTTAATAGGGCTTACAGTCAGCATCGGCAGACCCGAAACCGGGTGATCTATCCATGTCCAGGTTGAAGTCCCCGTAAAAGGGGATGGAGGACCGAACACACATCCGTTGAAAAGGGTGGTGATGAGGTGTGGATAGGGGAGAAATTCCAATCGAACCCGGAGATAGCTGGTTCTCCTCGAAATAGCTTTAGGGCTAGCCTCGACTTAGTCAGACGGAGGTAGAGCACTGAATTCCTGAGGGGGCGTCAAAGCCTGCCAAGGGATATCAAACTGCGAATGCCGTCCTGATGATGGTCGGGAGTCAGACTGCACGAGATAAGTTGGGCAGTCAAAAGGGAAAGAGCCCAGACCTACAGCTAAGGTCCCAAAATACGTGTTAAGTGGAAAAGGATGTGGGATTTCGAAGACAGCTAGGATGTTGGCTTAGAAGCAGCCACACATTCAAAGAGTGCGTAATAGCTCACTAGTCGAGAGGTCCTGCGCCGAAAATTTCCGGGGCTAAAACACGATACCGAAGCTTAGGAATGTAGTAATACATTGGTAGAGGAGCAATCTCAGAGTGCCGAAGCGCTACCGCAAGGAAGCGTGGAGTTCTGAGAAGAGAGAATGCCGGAATGAGTAGCGAGAATGATGTGAGAATCATCATGGCCGAATATCCAAGGATTCCAGGGTAAAGCTGATCTGCCCTGGGTAAGTCGGGACCTAAGGCGAGGGAGAGATCCGTAGTCGATGGACAGCAGGTTCATATTCCTGCACCTGACATGATCAGAACTGTGGGGACACAGGAACAAAACCGGACCCGGGAGAGCAAAGACCGGGCGAAGCGAAGTTAGGAGTGCGGTAGGCAAATCCGCCGCACAATCCGAAAGCGTGACAGGGAGCGAAATATAAGTAGCGAAGCCGGTGGAGGGACTGTCGAGAAAAGCCGCTATTGTATCATGTCAGCCCGTACCGCAAACCGACACAGGTGGATGAGGAGAGAATCCTAAGGCCGGCGGGAGAAGCATTGTTAAGGAACTCGGCAAAATGACCCCGTAACTTCGGGAGAAGGGGTGCTGCAGAGATGCAGCCGCAGAGAAAAGGCTCAAGCAACTGTTTAGCAAAAACACAGGTCTATGCGAAACCGTAAGGTGAGGTATATGGGCTGACGCCTGCCCGGTGCTGGAAGGTTAAGAGGAGAGGTTAGCTAAGGCGAAGCTTTGAATTTAAGCCCCAGTAAACGGCGGCCGTAACTATAACGGTCCTAAGGTAGCGAAATTCCTTGTCGGGTAAGTTCCGACCCGCACGAAAGGCGTAATGATTTGAGCGCTGTCTCAACAATGCACCCGGTGAAATTGAAGTACCAGTGAAGATGCTGGTGACCTGCGCCAGGACGGAAAGACCCCATGGAGCTTTACTCCAGCTTGATACCGGGATTCGGTGTTACTCGTACAGGATAGGTGGGAGGCTAAGAAGGAAGGACGCCAGTCTTTCCGGAGCCGCTGTTGGGATACCACCCCTGTGGCACTGGATTTCTAACCTACATCCGTGATCCGGATGGGGGACAATGTCAGGTGGGGAGTTTGACTGGGGCGGTCGCCTCCGAAAGTGTATCGGAGGCGCTCAAAGGTTCCCTCAGAATGGTTGGAAACCATTCGAAGAGCGCAAAGGCAGAAGGGAGCTTGACTGCGACACCGACGGGTGGAGCAGGTACGAAAGTAGGACTTAGTGATCCGGTGGTATAAAGTGGGATTGCCATCGCTCAACGGATAAAAGCTACCCTGGGGATAACAGGCTTATCACTCCCAAGAGTTCACATCGACGGAGTGGTTTGGCACCTCGATGTCGGCTCATCGCATCCTGGGGCTGAAGTCGGTCCCAAGGGTTGGGCTGTTCGCCCATTAAAGCGGTACGCGAGCTGGGTTCAGAACGTCGTGAGACAGTTCGGTCCCTATCCGGCGCGGGCGTAAGATATCTGAGAGGAGCTGTCCTTAGTACGAGAGGACCGGGATGGACTGACCACTGGTGCACCGGTTGGGGAGCAACCCCATGGCCGGGTAGCCAAGTCGGGACGGGATAAACGCTGAAGGCATCTAAGCGTGAAGCCCCCCTCAAGATGGGATATCTCATGCGAAAGCGGTAAGACCCCTTGAAGACGACAAGGTAGATAGGAGAGAGGTGTAAGCGTGGCGACACGTTCAGCTGACTCTTACTAATCGGTCGAGGGTTTAACCAAAGGGTTTGGGAAAAGAGATGAATAGATAGAAGATTCTGTGTGCGATTTTCAGGGTGTAAAGATGGCCCCATGGTCAAGCGGTTAAGACATCGCCCTTTCACGGCGGTAACACGAGTTCGAACCTCGTTGGGGTCACTAGAGTTTAGGAACTCACCTTGGAGCTTTAGCTCAGCTGGTTAGAGCAGTCGGCTCATAACCGATCGGTCCCGGGTTCGAGTCCCCGAAGCTCCACTACAGTAGTATTCCTTGTTAGCTCAGTCGGTAGAGCACGCGGCTGTTAACCGCGGTGTCGTTGGTTCGAGTCCAACACGAGGAGTTTTGGCCCGATGGCTCAGTTGGTTAGAGCGCCGCCCTGTCACGGCGGAGGTCGACGGTTCAAGTCCGTTTCGGGTCGCTGCATCAGGCGTTGATGCGATTTGCCGGCGTGGCGGAATTGGCAGACGCCCAGGACTTAAAATCCTGTGGTCAGTGATGACCGTACCGGTTCGACCCCGGTCGCCGGCAGGATTCAACACAGAACTCAGAGCGAAAGCTCTGGGTTTTTTTGTTGCATTCATCGCGGAATTCTTTTACAATAATGCCATAGGAACTTGTCAAAAGGAGGAAGCGTTATGCAAAATACGAATGATACAAAGATTTATACCGCAGGTTGTGATGCACCTCTCAAGATCCGCAAGGGGCATTTTGCCTCGAATCACGCGCACATTAACTACTACATTGATGTGACGACCCTAAAGACAAGAAGCGGCGAGGCCAAGGAAATTGCGCGCTATCTGACGGGCACTTACCTCTTCGGCACGGTGATTGATACCATCGTTTGCATGGAGGGGACGGATGTGATCGGCGCGTACCTCGCGGAGGAGCTGACCAAAGAGGGCTTCCTCTCCACGAATGCGCATAAGACCATGTATGTGGTGCACCCGGAATTCAACTCGAACTCGCAGCTCATCTTCCGCAATAATCTGCTCCCGGAGATTGCGGGGAAGAATATTATGGTGCTGATGTCAAGCATCACGACGGGGCGCACGCTCGACAAGGTGCTCGAGTGCATTCAGTACTACGGCGGCACGCTGTCGGGGGTCTCGGCGATTTTCAGCGCCTGTGAGACCTATCACGACATTCCGATTTCGGCGGTGTTCGGCAAGAAGGATATTCCGGACTACGCGTCCTATGACTATCGGGAGTGCCCGCTCTGCAAGGCCGGCGAGAAGCTGGATGCACTGGTGAACGCCTACGGTTTTGCGGCGCTCGGCGACAATTAAACGAATCGAAAAAAACTTCAAAGAAGCTGTCCGCGAAGCTGTCCGCAGATTTGCGGACAGCTTCTTTTTTTCACAGAGTCTTCACAGAAATGCCGGTTTCTTTCAGCCTCCTTTCAGCTTCGCTTGGTAAAGTGTCACCATCAACAAACAAAGCACCCGAAGAAATCCTTCGGCGCCATGATTTGGCGGAAAGGAGCAATCTTATGAAAAAGAAACATCTTGTACTGACGGCGGCAACACTCTCCCTCGCAATGGCGCTCGGCGCCTGCGGAAGCTATGCGGGCGCAGCTACAAGCCTTACGGCGCGGAGTGCAACGGAGGCGAATGCGGAACACAGAGAAGGCACTGTCGAGAACACGGCCGATGCAACCGTCATCAGCGCGAACGGCGGTGACATCACGGTTAGCGGCGACGGCGCGGTTGCTGCAGACGGCACAGTGACCATTCAAAAGGCAGGCACCTATGTACTTCGCGGAAACTTCGCCGAAGGTCAGCTGGTGGCGGATGCGGAAGAGGGCGCGGAAATCAAGCTGATTTTTGACGGCTTCACAATCAGCAATTCGACCAATGCGCCGCTGGTATTCGAGAGCGGTGCGAGTGTCACGATTGTCCTGCAGGATGGCACGGAGAATGCGGTCTCGGATTTGAGAAACAGCGCGGAGGACAACAAGGCAGCGATCTATGCAAAGTCAGACCTCACGATTTCCGGAAACGGTACTCTGGCGGTACAGGGAAATGCGGAGGATGCGATTCACAGTGAGGCGAATGTCACCGTGGAGGGCGGCACAGCTCGCTTTGAAAGCGGGAGATGACGGCATCCACGCGGATGAGACTCTGACCGTTCGAAACGGCAATATCAATGTCACGGAGTCGGAAGAAGGGTTGGAAGGTCTGGTCGTAGATATTCAGGGCGGTGTCATCACAGTGACCGCAAAAGGATGACGGCATCAATGCCTCCGACGGTTCCGGCAGTGACGCCGCACCGGGGACAGGCAACCGAGGGCGCAGCCGTTCGCATCAGCGGCGGCATGGTCACCGTCAAGGCCGGCGGCGACGGCATTGATTCGAACGGCGATCTTACGATCAGCGGCGGCACGGTTGTGGTCGACGGTCCTTCGGACGGCGGAAATGCGCCGCTCGACTACGACGGCAAGGGCGTTATCACCGGCGGCACTGTCTTCGTGACGGGCGACAGCGGTATGTTCCAGTCGTTAAATGACAGCGGTTCGACGCAAAAGAGCCTGGTCGTTTCCCTCAATACAACGCAGGGGGCTGGGACCAAGGTGACGATTGCGGATTCGAAGGGCAATGTGCTATATGAGAATACCGCTACGACGCAGGCGTTTAACACCTTGCTCTTTAGCGCCGCGGATTTGAAGCAGGATGAGAGCTACACCGTGACCGTCGGAAGCGAGAGTCAGACCGTGACTGTAAATGACAGTGCGAATACAAACGCGGAGAATGGCGGAAACCACGGTGCTCCGGGAGGTATGCCGGAAGGACGCCCGAACGGACAGCGGCCGGCGGGCAGACCGGAGAACGGTGACCGTCGGGGCGGCGGAGGTCAGCAGAGTGACCATCGGAACGGCAGAGGTGAGCGGAACGGTCGGCCGAGTAATAGAGGACAGCAGAACGGCGGCGCATTCGAAGAAGACAGAGACGGAGAGGTGCGCGATGACCGCAGCGCAGTGCAGCGCGGCGAAGGTAACCGCCCGACCGGCAGACCGGAGAACGGCGGTCAGCAGGGCGGCGGAGACCGGCAGAACGGCAAGCGCCCGGCGGGCAGATCGGAGAACGGTGGGCAACAGGACAGCAGAGGTCAGAACGGTAACCGTCCCGGCGGGCAGACCGGAGAACGGCGGACAGCAGGGCGGCAGAGGTCAGGACGGTAACCGCCCGGCGGGCAGACCGGAGAACGGCGGTCAGCAGGGACAGCAGAGGACAGAACGGTAAGCGCCCGGCGGGCAGACCGGAGAACGGCGGTCAGCAGGGCAGCAGAGGACAGAACGGCAAGCGTCCGGAGGGCAGACCGGAGAACGGAGGTCAGCAGGGCAACAGAGATCAGAACGGCAAGCGCCCGGAGGGCAGACCGGAGAACGGCGGTCAGCAGGGCAGCAGAGATCGGAACGGCAAGCGCCCGGAAGGCAGACCGGAGAACGGCGGCCAGCAGGGAAAACAGCGCGGAAAGAGAAGTGTAGACGATAACGATAAAAGCAAGGGCACATGCAGTTGCAGCGCGGATTGCAGTTGCCGGGCGAAGTGAGAAAAGCCGCATGGACAAGAGTAGAAGGGAGGCGGTATAATAGAACATACTATCGAGTGGAGGAAGGCGCATGACAGAGGCAGAGATGCAGCGACAGGAGGCAGTGGTAGAGGCGGTGCTCTTTACCATGGGGAAATCGGTTGAGACCAGTCTGCTGGCAGCGGCGCTGGAATGTACGGCAGCGGAAGCAGAGGCTGCGGCCGAACGGCTCGCGGCGCGATATGCGGAAGCGAATCGCGGGGTACAGCTGCTCCGCCTCGAGAATGCCTGGCAACTCGGCACAAAGCGCGAGTTTTACGACGCATTGATTCGCGTCGCAAAAGAGCCGCGGCGGCAGGTCCTGAGCCAGGTCGTGCTCGAGACCCTCGCAATCATTGCCTACCGTCAGCCTGTCACCAAGATGGAAATCGCAAAGATACGAGGTGTGTCCTCCGATCATGCAGTCAACAAGCTGATTGAGTACGGACTCATCTATGAAGCCGGAAGGCTGGACGCTCCGGGGCGTCCAGCCCTCTTTGCGACCACGGAAGAGTTTCTCCGGCGCTTCGGTGTGGATTCGAGACAGGACTTGCCCTCGGTCACGCCGGATCAGGAGGCAGAGATTCAGGAAGAGGTGAAGCGGGAGTTAAACTACCGCTTCGGGACGGAAGAGGGAAGCTCGGAGAGGACAGCGAAGATGGAGATTAAAATCAAATATTTCAGCGAGCGCATCGAACGCCTCCGCTATATCGACGGCAAGAGTGACTGGGTGGATCTCCGCGCGGCGGAAGAGGTGAGTCTCAAGAAGGGAGAGTTTCGCCTGATTCCGCTCGGAATTGCGATGCAGCTTCCCGCGGGTTATGAGGCACATGTGGTGCCGCGGAGCTCCACGTTTAAGAACTTCGGTGTTTTGCAGGTCAATTCGATGGGCGTCATCGATGAGAGCTACGGCGGCGACGACGACCAGTGGTTTTTTCCGGCACTCGCGGTGCGGGACACGGAGATTCATGTGAATGACAGAATCTGTCAATTCCGCATCACGGAGCATCAGCCGCGTCTTGTCTTCCGGGAAGTCGAGAAATTAGAAGGGCGAAAATCGCGGCGGTTTTGGCAGCACGGGGATTCAGTGAGGAACAGAGTCATGCAGAAGAGACAGGGACTTGTCATCGCACTCTCGGTCGCACTGTTGCTTTTCAGCGGTTGCGGCGCGCGCGGGCAGGCAGTCAGAAAGTATCGCTCGCTCGGCATTGCGGAGATGCAGAAAACAGAACTATGAGGCCGCAATCGACGCCTTTCGCCATGCGACCGATTATTACGGTACGGCACAGCAGGACAAGGAGGAGGCGGATATTCTGGGTTATCTCGCCGAGGCGGAGTATCGCGCGGGCAAGTATGAGGACGCGCTGACACACTATGAGCTGCTGCTCCAAAAGGACGGCCGCAAGGCGGCGTATCTGGATCTCGCCTGTGCGGCGGCCGTTAAGGCGGACAAGGGCTGGGATACAGCGCTTGCCTACTACGAAGAGGCGGAGAAAGCGGGCGGAGACCGGGCACTGCACCTCGAAGCGCTCTATCTGCTCGGCGAGACGGCGCGGAGCAAGGGGAGCGCAGCCGAACTGGAGACTGTGCGCGCGGCGTACGAAAAAGCGTATCCGGGCGCCAAAGAGGACAGTCGCTTTTTGCTGCACTACGGCGATCTCCTGGTCAGCGCAAAGAAGACGGAGGAGGCATTTGCCGTGTTTGAGGCGGGCGAGAAGCTCACAGCGGCGAATGCGGAAGAACAGGCGACATTCCGGGAGCGCGAGGCTGTCTGCCAGGAATATCGCGGGGAGTATGCCGATGCGCTGCAGCGCTTTACGGCCCTCCTGGAGAGCGGCCTGGGCGACAAGGCAATGCTGGAGCACGAAATTGCGTTTTTAAAGACGAGAGTAGGAGGAAATGATGGCTGAACTGATTGTCACCGAAGAGGCCAAAGAGCGGGTTGTTCTGATCGGCATTCAGCAGCGCGAGCGGGACGGGAGCGAGGAATCGCTCACGGAGCTCGGCGAACTCCTGAAGACCGCCGGCGCGGAGCCGGTGGGACGCCTCCTGCAGCCGCGCGAAGCGCCGGATTCCGGTACCCTATTTCGGAAAGGGCAAGGTGGAGGAACTCCGGGAGTTGCTTCTCGGCCTGGAGGCCGATGCGGTGGCGGCCGACGATGAGCTGTCTCCGGCGCAGATGAAGAACTTAAGCGAGGCGCTCGGCGTCAAGGTCATGGACCGCACGATGATTATCCTCGATATTTTTTTGCGCAGCACGCGGTCACGGCCGAGGGCAAGCTGCAGGTGGAACTCGCGCAGCTCCACTACACCCAGGCACATCTTCTCGGCATGCACAGCTCGCTCTCCCGCCTCGGCGGCGGTGTCGGCACTCGGGGACCGGGTGAGCAGAAACTGGAGCTCGATCGCCGTGCCATTCGCGCGCGCATCAGTTTTCTGCGCGACAAGCTCGGGGAGTTGAAGCGTCACCGGGAAGTTTCGAGAGCGCAGCGGGAGAAAAGCGGCAGCTACATTGTCGCGCTGGTCGGCTATACGAATGCCGGCAAGTCAACTTTGTTAAACCGGCTCACCGACGCCGGCATTCTCGCGGAAAATAAACTCTTTGCGACCTTAGACCCGACCACCAGAAAACTTGCGCTGCCGGGCGGCGAAGAAGTCCTCGTCACGGATACGGTCGGCTTTATCCGGAAGTTGCCGCACCAGCTGATTGAGGCCTTTCACTCGACGCTTGAGGAGGCGCGCTATGCGGATCTGATCCTTCATGTGGTCGATGCGTCCTCGCCGGAGGCGGACACACAGATGGCGGTGGTCTATGAGACGCTGCGGGAACTGAAGGCGCTGGAGGATCACAGTATCATTGCGGTCTACAATAAGACAGATCTTCCCGGCACGGAGACACTGCCGAAGGACATTCATGCGGCAGCTTCCGTCCGGATTTCGGCGGCGACCGGCGAGGGGATTGCGGCGCTGAAAGAGCTGATTTCGGCGGAGAAAAAGAAGAGTCGCCGGGCTTTTGAGGCGCTGTTCCCCTATGCCGCGGCGGGCCGCATTCAGAGCATACGCCGTCAGGGCAAGCTCCTTACGGAGCGCTATGAGCCCGAGGGTATCTATGTGCGCGCCGAGGTTCCGGCGGCACTTTATGAGCAATTGATGCAGGAACAGCAGTCGCAATCAAACTGAGGAGGTTTTGCGTGGCGTATTCCTTTTATCTCGGTTCTTCCGGCAGTGAAAAAACCGAGCGCGCTTTTCTGGACATGATCGAGGCTTCCCTCGAGGCTCCGGAAGAGCGCTTTTTTGTCCTGGTGCCGGAACAGTACAGTATGCTGGTACAGAAGAAACTGCTCGCCCTGCACCCGCGCCATGCGTCGCGGAATCTGGAGGCTTTATCATTAAACCGACTCGCCTATCGGGTGTTTCAGGAGCGAAAATGTGCAGCTTCCGCCGATTATGGATGAGAGCGGCAAGGCGATGGTCGTGCGGCGCGTCGGCAGTCTTCTGGAAAAGGAACTGACACTCTGGAAGGGCAAGGTCAAAAAGGCGGGCTTTGCGGAACAGGTGAAGTCCATGATTTCCGAATGTCTGCAATACGGCGCCGCGCCGTCGCGTTTTGCGGAACTCGCGGCAACGGAGAAAAAGCGGCAGCTCTCGATGAAACTCCGCGACTTTTCTCTGCTCTATCAGGGCGTTCGGGATTTTGTACAGGGCAAACAGCTGCCGAAGGAAGAAATTCTCGGTTGCTTTGCGGGCTGTATCGCAAGTTCGGAGTTGCTTCGCGGCGCGCATATTCTGCTCGTTGGCTTTGTGGGCTTTACGCCGGTGCAGTATCGCGTTCTCGAGGAACTGCTTGCCGTCGCGGCCGATGTGCGCTTTGTGGTCTCGCTCGACACGGCGCTGAATCCCTACCGGCAGCTGCCGGAAGAAGAGCTGTTTCATCTCTCGACCGAGTATATCCGCCGCATCGGGGAGATCGCGGACTGGGTGCGCGTTCCGCACGGGGAAGACCGCAGCTTTCCGGGCGCCGCGCGCCTCAAGGCGCCGGAACTCGCATTTCTCGATGCGCATGCGCTCCGTTACGACGGCGCCGTCTATCCGGACAAGGTGCAGGCCCTGACGGTCGCGGCACAGGAGTCCCCGGAGGCAGAGGCAGCGGCGCTATCGAGACATATCCTCCGCCTCGTGAAGGATGAGGGATACCGCTATCGGGACATTGCGGTTGTCGTCGCGGATTTTCAGGGGCTCGGCGAATTCTTTTCCGAGGCCTTGCTTGCGGCCGGGATTCCGGCCCATCTCGACGAAAATCTGACGGTGCGCGCCAATCCGCTGCCCGAACTTCTGAACGCCGCTCTGCTCTGTGTCCGGGAGAACTTTTCGCCGCGCACCTTTTTCCGCTTTCTGCATAATCCGCTGGTCACAGATCAATGGAAACTGACAGCGCTGCTCGAAAACTATGTGACCCTGACCGGCGTCCGGCATTTGAAACGACTCCGGGAGCCGTTTTCGTACTGCCCGAAGGAACTGGAGGGCGCTGATCTGGAGGCGCTGAACCGGTTTAAGGAGGAGATGCTGAACCTGCTCCTGCCGCTTCGGGAGGCTTTTTCGGAGGGGGAGGCAGATGTCGCGGTAATCGCCGCACTTCTCGAAGGGCTGATGGAACAGCTTGCGGTCGACGAAAAGCTGCAGCACGCCGCCGAGCGGTTTCTTGCGGCGGGCGAGGCGCCCCGTGCCCGGGAATTTTCGGAAGTCTACCCGGAGACGCAGCGCATTTTGCGAGAGATGCGGGAGGTGCTTGCGGGAGAGCGACTGTCCCGCGCGGACATGGCGGGTGTGCTGGAGAGCGGGCTCAGAGAAATTCACATCGGACAGATTCCGGCCTATGCGGACCGCGTCACGCTCGGCGATTTGACGAGAACCCGTTTTCTCGATGTCAAAGTGCTCTTTCTGCTCGCGGCAAATGACAGCGTGCTCCCCAAGCGCCGCGAAGAGGGCGGTGTGCTCAGCGAGCGGGAGCGGGAGGCGCTCCGGGCCGCAGGGCTTACGCTCGCGCCGGGCAGCAAGGCGCAGCTCTATGAGCAGCGGTTTTATCTCTACCGCCTGCTGACCGAGGCGTCCGAACAGCTTCACATCAGCTATTCGACGGTGGACCGGAGCGGTAAGGCGCTGCGCCCCTCCTTTTTGCTGCGGCATTTAGAGCAGCTGTTCCCGAGACTCCGCGCTGCAGCGCCGGAGACGGGAGAGCGCTTTTATTCGACGCCCGAGGCTGAGCAGGCGCTGATCCGGGCGCTCCGCGCGGCCCGAAAAGCCGCGGAGGAAAACGGGGACAAGAGCGCTGCCGCCTCGGCTGCTTCCCTGCTCTCTGCGTTTGCGGCGGACACCGAGAGAAAGCGCGAGGCCGGGATGCTCGCGGATGCTGCCTGCGCCCTCTATGCCGAGGGGCAACTGTTCCGGGAGACTGCGCTTGCGCTCTACGGCGAGGTGCTGACCGGCTCGGTGACCCGCGTTGAAGAGTATTTCCGCTGCCCGTTCCGCCACTTTGCGAACTACGGGCTGCGTCTCAGACAGCTGCCGGAATTTCAGATCGCGCAGCAGGACCTCGGAAGTCTCGCACACCGCGCGATTGAGCTTGTGTTCCGCGCGGCGGCGAAGGCAGAGAAGAGCCCTGCGGCGTATTCGGACGATGAACTTCGCGCCGCTGCCGCCGATGCGGTGCGAGAGGCGGTGGAGGCGGATGCGAGCGGTCTCTACAAGGACAGCGCAAAGAACCGCTGGATTGTCGGAAAATTAACACGGATTGTGACGCAGAGCATCCTCGTAATGGCAGAGCAGCTGAGACGGGGCTCGTACCGGCCGCTCGCGGAGGAACTGCGCTTTTCGAGCAAGGATGCGCCCGAGAGCACACCGGCGCTTTCCGTCGGCAGCATGCAGCTCCGCGGCAACATTGACCGCGTCGATACGGCGGAACACGAGGGAAAACTCTATGTCAAGGTGGTCGACTATAAGACAGGGGCCACGAGCTGGGAGCCCTATAAGATACTGAGCGGCTCACAGTTACAGCTTTTGATTTATCTCTCCGCAATCACAGAGCTCTTTGAACGGCAGTATCCGGACAAGGAAATATTGCCGGGGGCCGTTTTTACGCGCCGGTCGGCGATGCGTTTGTGGACCTCGAGAAAATCCGGACGCAGGAGGCGCTCCGGAAGGCAAAGTTAAAAGAACTCACGCCGAGCGGTCTCATAAACAGCGACGAGACAGCACTCACCTTGCTCGCGGGCGACGGCGAAGATGCGGCGGATTTTCTGCCGGTCCGTACCGGCGAGGGAAAAATCCGCCTCGGCGAGAATACGGTGGATGCCGGTCGCTTCTTCAAATTGCAGGCCTACGCAAAGGAAAAACTCCGGGAGGCCGGCGAGGCGATACTCGGCGGCAATGTTCGGGTATTGCCGCTCGAGGAGGACGGGCATACGAGTTGTGAGTACTGTCCCTACCGTGATGTCTGCGCCTTTGATGCCAATCTGACCGGCTACAAGGTGCGGCGGAACAAAAAGCAGAAGGCAGAGGAAGTCTTTGCCGAAATTGACCGCGCGGCGGGAGAGGAGACAGGGCGATGACACGTTGGACCGAAGAACAGGAGAGAGCCATTGCGCTCTCCGATCGAAGGCTTTTGATTTCGGCGGCGGCGGGCAGCGGAAAAACCGCGGTTCTGACCGAGCGCATTGTCGCGAGAGTCCTGGACCCGAAGCATCCGGTCGATATCGATGAACTGCTCATCATGACCTTTACCCGCGCCGCGGCTGCCGAGATGCGGGAGCGCATCCGGCGCAGACTTGAGGATTGTCTGCAGCAGGCGCTTCGAGACGGAGAGTCCGGAATCGCGGCGCGCGCCAAGCGGGAACTCGCGGAACTGGATGCCGCGCGAATCACGACGATAGACAGCTTCTGTCTGACCGTGCTCCGGGAGCATGCGGACCGCCTCGCGGTCGATCCGGCGTTCCGCGTCGGCAGTGAGGAAGAGCTGCGCATTCTGCAAAACGATGTGCTGGAAGAGCTTTTGGAGGAACAGTACGAGAAGGCGGATCCGGCCTTTCTCCGCTTTGCGGATGCCTTTTCACAGGGCAAGGCAGATCTCGGCATCGGCGAGGAGATACTAGCGCTCTATCGGTTTGCGGAGAGTCTGCCCTGGCCGGAGGAGTGGCTTTTTCGCGTCGAAGCGGAAGCAGAGCGGACGGACGGCAATCTATCGGAGAGCGCCTATCAGCGTTACATGGCGGAAGAGCTTCGAAAGCTCGGCGCCGAACTCTGCGGTTTTGCGGAGGAGGCACAGCTTCTCTGCGAAGAGGGCGGCCTAAACGGCTATGAGGGCGCGGTGCAGAGCGACCTCGGCAAACTGCAGCGCCTCCGGGCGGCGGAGGACTATCCGGCCGCCTGCCTTGCGCTCACGGCCTTTCAGACTTACGACAGACTCGGGAGGAACAAAAAGGACAGCGACCCGGACTGCGCATCCCGTGTCAAAAGTCTCCGGGAGTTTTGGAAAAAGGCGCTCAAAAAACCGCTCGAAGCCTTCGGGCGGGGAGATGCGGAAGCTGCGGACAGGGTCGAAGACGCCGAGACCGTGCGCACATTAATCGGATTGGCGCGCGACTTTTCGGCGCGCTTTCTGGCAAAGAAGCGGGAAAAGAACCTCCTGGATTTTTCCGACCTTGAGCACGAGACCCTGGCGCTCTTTTGGGAGAGCGACGCCGCGGGAAAACGGCATCCGAGCGAAATTGCAAGGGAATATCAGGCCGCGTTTCGGGAAATCTATGTCGACGAATACCAGGACTCGAACGGGGTGCAGGAAGAACTGCTCCGCGCAATCGAGACCGGAAGACTTTTTCTGGTCGGCGATATCAAGCAGTCGATTTACGGCTTCCGCCACGCAAAGCCCGAGCTCTTCGCGGAGAAATATCACAACTACCGGAAGGATGACGGCGGCGCAGCGGAACCCGGAATTGACACGCGAGTGGATCTCCGCAAAAACTTCCGGAGCCGCGAAGCGGTGCTCGCGAGTTGCAATGCCGTTTTTTCGTATCTCATGCGCGAAGAACTCGGCGGCGTCCGCTACGATGCGGATGCGGCGCTCTATCCGGGGGCGGCGTTTCCGATACCTGAGGGCAGCGAGGACAGCTATGCGACCGAACTCATGCTGGTCGAGAGGGACGCAGAGGGCGAGGAGACAGCGACGGTTGTCGAGGCAGAGGCCATCGCGACCCGCATCCGGGAGCTGCTTGACCCGGCAAAGGGGCTTCGGATTTCAGACGGCGAAGGCGGCCTCCGAGCGGCTACTTACGGTGACATTGCGATTTTACTCCGCGCGACTTCCGGGCAGGCGGAGCGCTTTGTCGAAGTGTTGATGAGCCACGGTATTCCGGCGCTCGCAGAGCAGAAGACCGGTTACTTTGACGCGACGGAGGTCAGAACGGTGCTGAGCTTACTCCGCGCGATCGATAATCCCTTCCGCGATATTCCGCTCGCAGCTGTGCTCCGCGCGCCGATCGGCGGTCTCAGCGAAGAGGAGCTTGCCTCTCTCGCGGCAAAGGGCGAGGGCGTGAGTCTCTACGAGCGCCTCGAAGCGGCTGTCGCGACAGCGCCGGAGAGCACGGCCGCGGTGAAAGCTGCCGCGCTCTTTCGGAAACTCGGGGCCTGGCGGGAAGCGGAGAGCTATCTCGAACTCCCGCAATTTCTGCGACTTTTGTATACAGAGAGCGGCTACCGGAACGAGGAAGCAGCGCGCCCGGGCGGTGAGCTCCGCTTTGCGAATCTGCAGATGCTGATTGTGAAGGCCGAGGAGTTTGAGAGCATCGGGTACCGCGGACTCAGCGACTTTGTGCGCTATATTGACAATCTGAAAAAATACAACGCCGACTACGGTTCGGCGCAGCTTCCCGGCGAGGAGGCAGCGGCGGTCCGCATTATGACCGTGCATAAGTCAAAGGGTCTGGAGTTCCCGATTGTCTTTTTGGCCGGACTCTCGAAGCGCTTTAACCAGCGGGATCTGAGCCGCGGCATTCTCTATGACGAGAAACTCGGCATTGCGGCCGATGCGGTCGATTACGACTTGCATGCCAAGGGTGGCACGGCGAAGAAGGCGGCGTTTGCCTGGCACCTCAGGACGGAGGCGCTCGGGGAGGAACTCCGCGTGCTCTATGTCGCGATGACGCGCGCCAAGGAGAAGCTGATTCTGGTCGCCGGTTTCAAGGAGGGAACAGAGCCGCTGCCGGACGGTGAGAGCAGCGACGAGCCGCTCTGCACGGCAGAGCTCCGCAGCGCAAACAGCTATCTCGAATGGATTCTCATGGCAATGGCGCGGGACAAGGCGCTTTGCCGGATTGTCGTACGGCAGGTGAGCGCCGAGGCCGCGGCGCGTGAGATTCTCGAGACGGGTGAGAAGGTACTCCGGCTCCGGGAAGAACTCCGAAAAGCCGAAGAGACCCCGCCGACAGAGACAGAGGTCGCCCGCTTTGCGCCGCTCATGAAGCCCTATGCCCACGCGGAAGATGTGCGGCTTCAGGTCAAGTGGAGCGCTTCGGAACTGAAGCGGCTCAGGGAAGAGCGGGAGGAGGGGCTCTCCGCGCCGCTCTTTTCCCTCCCGCAGGACGGGGGAAGCGAGGTCGCGGCGCGGCGCGGCACCGCCTACCACAAACTGTTTGAGCGGATTGATTTTACCCGGTCCTGGACAGAGGAGGGGCTTCGGGATTTTCTGAAAGAGCTGGCGGAGACCGGCGCACTGCCGGAAGAAGACGGGGACGCTGATCGCACTGCCGCCTGTCATCCGTTTTCTGCAGAGTGCGCTCGCGGCGCGGCTCGCGAGCGCACAGCGCGCCGGTACCTTGCACCGCGAGACTTCTTTTGTGATGGCGATACCGGCGCGCGAGGCCGACCCGTCCAGACAGAGCGAGGAACCGGTGGTCGTGCAGGGCGTGATTGACGCCTGGTTTGAGGAGGTAGGGCAACTTGTGGTGCTCGACTATAAGACCGACAAGGCGACGGAGGAAGCGCATTACCGCGAGAAATATACAGCACAGCTTTCTCTCTATGCGCGGGCACTCGCGATGACGGAGGAGAAGACGGTCGCAGAGAAGCTCATTTACTCGACAGCGCGCGGCGAGGTTCTCGCCTTGTGAATCGCGCCGAATTGCGCTATACTTCGACTAAGTATGTGCTTTGGAAAGGATAGGAGATGACAAGACGAGCGCTCAGAGAGCATTGCTTTAAAATGCTGTTCAGCACCGATTTTTGCGCGCCTGCGGAGGCGGACGGGCAGATTGATGCGTATTTATGCGAAGTTCCGGACGAAGAAGACGAGAGTCCGGAATTCAGTGAGGAAGAGCGGAAAATATGCCGGGAGCGCGTCAAAGCCGTTCTCGACCAGCGCGAGGAGATCGACGGCATTCTGCAGCAGGCGTCCTCCGGCTGGAGCCTCCGGCAGATGGGGCGCGTGGAGCTCACAATACTCCGCCTCGCCTGCTTCGAGCTCCGTTTCGACGAGAACATCCCGGAGAAAGTCGCCATCAATGAGGCCGTGGAGCTCGCAAAGAAATTCGGCGGAGAAGAGGCGCCCTCTTTTGTGAACGGTGTCCTCGCGAAACTGGTCTAAATGGCAACGATCTATACGGTGACGCAGCTCAATGCCTATGTGGCCAATCTGTTCCGTGAGGATTTTCTGCTCGCGGGACTTCGCGTGCAGGGCGAGCTCTCCAATGTGAAGTATCACGCGAGCGGGCATATTTACTTTACCTTGAAGGACAGCGGCGCGGAACTCCGCGGCGTCATCTACCGGCAGAATGCACTCGGCCTCGACATGCGCCTTGCGGACGGCCTGCAGGTGGTCTGTACGGGAGCTGTGACCGTCTACGAAAAAGCGGGCGTCTACCAGCTGAACACAAAAACCGTCGAGAAATTGGGGCAGGGTGAGCTCTATGCGCTCTATCAGGCGCGTCTCCGCGCGCTCGAGGCGGAAGGCCTCTTTGACGCGGCGCACAAGAAGCCGCTGCCGCGCTTCGTTTTGACGCTCGGCGTCGTGACGAGCCCGAGCGGCGCGGCGATTCATGACATTCAGACCGTTGCCCGCCAACAGAATCCCTATGTCAAAATTGTGCTCTATCCGGCGCTGGTGCAGGGAGAGGGCGCGGCAGAGAGCATCGTGCGGGGGGATTCGGACCCTCGACCGGCGCGGCGTGGATCTCATGATTGTGGGACGCGGCGGCGGTTCACTCGAAGATCTCTGGTGCTTTAACGACGAGCGGGTTGCGCGGGCAGCCTACGCCTGCGAGACGCCCCTGATTTCCGCGGTCGGGCACGAGTCGGATGTGACCCTCCTCGACTTTGTCGCGGATCTCCGCGCGGCGACGCCTTCGGCGGCGGCGGAGCGCGGTGTCCCGAATCTGGCGGCGCAGCTGGCCCTGATTGCGGGTCTGCGGCAGCAACTGTCCCGGGGGCTGCGGGAGAAAGTGGGGGATCTCCGCGCGCGCGCAAGAGGGGCGGGCTTCCGGCTTCGGCTGAACGCGCCCGAGGAATTGCTCAGCGCGAGACAGCAGCGCACCCTCGCGCTGCGGCAGGGACTCGAGGCAGGACTGAACAAAAAGATACAGGCGCGGCGGGCGGCGTTTCAGCTGCTCGCGGCGCGCCTTCGCGCGGCTTCTCCGCTCAATCGTCTGACAGGCGGCTATGCCTATGCCGCCCATGCGGACGGCACAGCCGTGCAGAGCGCCGCAAGCCTCTCGACGGGAGAGCGGCTCAGCCTTCGCTTCCTGGACGGCGCGGCGGAGGTCAGAGTCGAAGAAATCAGGAGAGAACAGCAGGAGGAGAGCCATGGACGAAAAGCTTGAGCAGGAGAAGAAGCAGGTGACGGCAAAGAAGAAGAGCAAGCTGTCGGTCGAAGCGAGCATGGAGCGCCTCGAAGCGCTGCTGGAAAAGCTCGAGGCGAGCGATACCAGCCTCGAGGAGGCCTTTTCGCTCTACGAAAAAGGCATGAAGCTCGCGGGTGAGATCAACGAGCGACTCACCTTTGTCGAAGAGCAGATGGAAGTTCTGGAGGATCGATATGCCGACACTTCCCTATGACAAAACGGAAATCGAAGCGCTGATTCGAGCTGCGCTGCCCCGCGAAGAGGGGTTGCAGCGCACCGTCATCCGGGCCATGCGGGAGGCTGTCGAGAACGGCGGCAAGCGCATACGCCCGATTCTGCTCTTTGAGACCTGCAGATGTTTTGCGGCGCGGCGCGGTGAGACGGGCTGGAAGGAAGAAGCGGCGCCCTTCCTCGCGGCGCTTGAGATGATACACAGTTTTTCGCTGGTACACGACGATTTACCCTGCATGGACAATGACACGCTGCGCCGCGGCAAACCGACGACCTGGTATGTCTACGGCGAGGCCATGGGCACACTCGCGGGCGACGGACTGGTGTTGGAAGCGCTGACCGTGGCCGGACGCGCCGTGGGGCAGTCCCGCCATCCGGAGAGAGCGGCGCGGGCGCTCGCGATACTCGGCGAGAAGAGCGGTGTCGGCGGCATGCTCGGCGGGCAGTCCGTGGATGTCGAGAAGACCGGAGAGCATCTGGATGCGACGACGCTCGACTTCATCTACCGCCTGAAAACCGGCGCCCTCCTCGAGGCCGCCTTTATGATGGGCGCGGCCCTCGGCGGGGCGAGCGAGGCAGAGATTTCGTGTGCCGAGCAGATCGGCAGGGCGGTCGGTCTCGCGTTCCAGATTCAGGACGATATTCTCGACGAGACCGCGACCGAGGCAGAGCTCGGCAAACCTCTGCACTCGGATGAAAAAAATCAGAAGACGACCTATGTCTCCCTTTTTGGGCTGGAAGCCGCGAGAGAGGCTGTCAGACAACAGAGTGAAGCGGCAGAGCAGCGCCTTCGGGAGTTCCCGGGCGAGACAGAGACACTCGCGGCGCTCATTGCTTATCTCACGGACCGTCGCTTCTGAGGACGGAGAGAGTTATGAGTCGATTGGATCAAATCAACGGACCGGCGGACATACGCCGTATACCGGCAGCGGAATGGGGGGCGCTCGCGTCCGAAATCCGGCGCTTTCTGATTTCGCACTGCGCGGAGTCGGGCGGACATCTCGCGAGCAATCTCGGCGTCGTGGAGCTCACGATGGCCATGTATTTGAGCTTCTGTCCGCCGGAAGATAAAATCATCTGGGATGTCGGACATCAGTCCTACACGCATAAGATTCTGAGCGGCCGCAAAAAGGATTTTGCGGGGCTTCGGCAGTTCGGCGGCATTGCGGGTTTTCCGAAGCGAAACGAAAACCCGTGCGACGCGTTTAACACCGGACATTCTTCCACCTCGATTTCGGCGGGGCTCGGCATGGCAACGGCGCGGGACCTTCGCGGCGAGCACCATGCGGTCATTTCGGTCATCGGTGACGGGGCCCTGACCGGCGGCATGGCCTATGAGGCGCTGAACAATGCGGGGCGCATGAAGTCGAATTTCATCATCGTGCTGAATGACAACCGCATGTCCATCTCCGAGAATGTGGGCGGCATGTCCGCCTATCTGAATTCCATCCGGACTTCGGCGGGCTATAACCGCCTGAAAGAGAATGTCGCGGAAGCGCTCTCGGCGATTCCGGGGCTCGGAAAGCGCATGGTCGAGAGTCTCAGGACCACCAAAAACGGCATCAAACAGCTCTTTGTGCCGGGGATGCTCTTTGAAAATCTCGGCGTGACCTATCTCGGACCGGTAGACGGACATGACATTAAAAAAATGATGCGCGTCTTTGAGGAGGCGCGGCGCTTAAACCGCGCGGTTCTCGTGCATGTCATCACCGAAAAGGGCAAGGGCTACCGCCCGGCGGAGCGGCATCCGGACCTCTTTCACGGCGTCGGCCCTTTGAGCTCGCGACCGGCGTCCCGAAAAAGAATAAGCACTATCCGGACTACACCGATGTCTTTTCGAAGACCCTGATTCAGCTCGCCGCGGAGGATTCCCGCATCGTCGCGGTCACGGCGGCGATGCCGGAGGGCACGGGGCTCGCAGCGTTCGGGCGGCGCTATCCGCAGCGCTATTTTGACGTGGGCATTGCCGAGCAGCATGCCGTGACGAGCGCGGCGGGCCTCGCGGCGGGCGGCATGAAGCCGGTCGTCGCGGTTTACTCCTCCTTTTTACAGCGCGGCTTTGATCAGGTGCTCCACGATGTCTGTATTCAGAACCTGCCGGTGGTCTTTGCGATTGACCGCGCGGGACTGGTCGGCGCGGACGGCGAGACCCATCAGGGTGTCTTTGACCTGTCCTATCTCGGCTGTATTCCGAACATGACCATACTTGCGCCGAAGAATTGCTGGGAGCTCGAAGAAGAACTCCGCTTTGCCTTTCCTACGGCGGTCCGATTGCGATACGCTATCCGCGCGGCCAGGCCTATCGCGGTCTCGGAGAGCACAGGGAACCGATACGCTTCGGCAGGGCGGAGCTCCTGTTCCGCGAGGAGAAGACAGCACTGCTCGCGCTCGGCAGCATGGTGAGCACGGCGGAGCATGTCAGAGAAAAGTTAAAGGCGCTCGGCCAGCCCTGTACGCTTGTCAACATGCGCTTCGCGAAGCCGATTGACCGGGAGCTCCTTGCGGAACTCGCAGAGACGCATCAGAACTTTGTGACGCTTGAGGAGAATGTGCTCCGCGGCGGCTTCGGCCTCGAGGTGGCCGAATGGGCTTCGTCGCAGGAGAAAGAACTCTCGGTGACGCACATTGCTTTGCCAGACGCCTATGTGGAGCACGGCGATGTGTCGGTGCTCCGGCAGCACCTCGGCATTGATTCGGATTCGATTGTTCGCGTGTTGCGGGACAAGTATCACTGGTGAGTGGAGAGGAACGGAATGAAAGAGAGACTGGACGTTATGATGACGGCGCGCGGCCTCGCGGAGAGCCGCGAAAAGGCAAAGGCGCTCATCATGGCCGGCGTGGTATTCGTGGACGGACAGCGGGAGGACAAGGCAGGACAGAATTTTCCGCCGGAAGTGACCATCGAGGTGCGCGGCAATCGCCTGCCCTATGTGAGCCGCGGCGGCCTGAAACTCGAAAAGGCAATGAAAGAGTTTCCGCTCTCGCTCACAGGTAAAATCTGCATGGATGTCGGCGCCTCGACCGGCGGTTTCACGGACTGCATGCTGCAAAACGGGGCGCTTAAGGTCTACGCGGTCGATGTGGGCCACGGCCAGCTCGACTGGAAACTCCGGAACGATACGCGTGTCGTTTGTCTCGAGAAGACCAACATTCGCTATGCGACCCGGCAGGAGGTGCCGGAGGAAATTGCCTTTTCCTCGATTGATGTCTCGTTTATCTCGCTCGAGAAAGTGTTGCCGGCGGTGCGGGCGCTGCTTTCCGCAGAGGGCGAAGTGGTCGCGCTCATCAAACCCCAGTTTGAGGCGGGGAGAGAGCAGGTCGGCAAGCACGGCGTGGTGCGGGAGCCGAAAATCCATGTCGAAGTCATCGAGAAAGTGCTCGGCTATGCGGCGGCTTCGGGCTTTGTGCCGCACGGCCTAAGTTTTTCGCCGATACGCGGGCCGGAAGGCAATATCGAGTATCTGATCTGGCTTCGCACCGCGGAGGAAAGCGTGGGAGCTCCCGCAGTGACGCCGGAGTCCGCGCGCGCTGTGGTTCGCGCGGCACATGAGACTCTGGCGGGAGGAAAAGCATGAGACGGTTTTTACTTTTCCTGAACCGCGGCAAGGAGCACGCGGCGGAGAAGGCCGCGTCGATCCGGGAGCAGCTTCTCTCGCTCGGCGCCGAACTGGTCGACATCAAAGAGCACGATATCGCGGGGATTCGCGGCGAAGACTACGACTGCGTGCTGACACTCGGCGGCGACGGGACGCTGATTCGCGCGGCGCGGGGGCTCGCCGGGAGCGGTGTGCCGCTGGTCGGCATCAACCTCGGGCACCTCGGCTATCTCACGGTGGCGAGCAGCGACGAAGAAATCCCCGGGGTTTTGGAAAAACTCATCGCGGACGACTATGTCATCGAAGAGCGGATGATGCTGAACGGCAGGGTCATCCGGAACGGGCACGAGAGCCCGCGCGACCACGAGTGGCTCGCGTTGAATGAGATTGTCGTCTCGCGAAAAACGAGCGCCGGTCCGGTGCATTTCCGGATTTATGTAAACGGGGCTTTCTTGAATGAATATAAGGCAGATGGTATTATTATCTCAACACCGACCGGTTCGACGGCCTATAATCTGAGCGCCGGAGGACCTATCATTGATCCTGCCGCGCGTATGACGGTGCTGACACCGATTTGTCCGCACTCGCTGTATCGCGCGAGCATTGTGCTCCGCGCGGAAGATGTCCTTGAGGTCTGGATTCCGGAAGAGGAGCGGGGCATTCAGAGCGCCGATTTCGACGGCGCCGCGACCGAAGAACTGCTCGGGGGAGACCTCGTGCGCATTTCGGAGAGTCAGCAGACCACACCCGTGGTCCGCATCGGGGAGAGAGCTTTTTGGCGCAGCTGCGCAGTAAGATGGCGGCGCTGTGAGGGGGCGACAGATGAAGCTGGAGAGACATTCAAAAAAATTGTCGAGTTGATTGGAAAGAAGGAAATCGAGACGCAGGAGGAGCTGGTCGAGGAACTCAGAAAGGCCGGTTTTCGCGTGACGCAGGCCACGGTATCCCGCGACATCCGCGAGATGCGGCTCACCAAGGTCGCAACGGATAGCGGCAAGCAGCGCTACACCGTCATGCAGAACGAGGATCCGAAGATTGAGAAATATGTCCGGATTCTCCGAGACAGCTATCAGGGCATGGACAGAGCCCAGAATCTGCTGGTCGTAAAGACGGTCTCCGGTATGGCCATGGCGGTCGCAGCCTCGCTGGATGCGATGCACCTCCACGAAGTTGTGGGCTGCGTGGCCGGTGACGACACGGTATTCTGTGCGACGCGCTCCACGGACGACACGCTGCTTCTCATGGAGCAGATCAGAAAAATGCTTCTGGGCTGAGGTGAACCATGCTGCTGGGATTGCGGGTGAAGAACTTTGCACTGATCCGGGAGGCGAGCCTCTCGTTTGATACGGGCTTCACAGTGCTGTCCGGCGAGACAGGTGCCGGAAAATCCATACTGATAGATTCGATTTCCGCCCTGCTCGGCGCGAAGACAGGGCGGGATATGATACGGAACGGCGAAGAGGCCGCCTATCTGGAACTCATCTTCTCGGTACGGCAAAAAGAATTGCGAGAGCGTCTCGCGGCCCTCTCGATTGTGCCGGAGGAGGACGGAACCGTCATCGTGAGCCGGAAGATTCAGAAGACCCGTAGCATATCCCGGATTAACGGCGAGGCGGTCACAGCGCGGCAGTTAAAGGAACTCGCGGCCTTGCTCATTGACATTCACGGGCAGCACGAGGTGCAGACGCTCTTCTCGACCGAGATGCACGGGCGGCTGCTCGACGAACTGTTGCCGCCTGCGGGGCAGGCGGCCCGGGAAGCCTATGCGGAGGCCTATCGGGCGTACCGGCAGCTGCTCCGGCAGGAGCGGGAGAGCGCGGACCGCGCGGCGCTGCTCCGTGAGGCGGATTTACTCGCCTTTGAGATCCGGGAACTCTCGGAGAGCGGGATACACCCGGGCGAGGAGGCAGAACTCGCCGAAGCGTATGCGAGCGCAAAACACGCGGCGCAGATTGAAGAAGCGCTCGCCGAGGCAGAGCGCGCGCTTCAGACCGACGCGGTCTCGGAAGCGCTCCGCGCGGTGCGCGCCGTGGTGCGCTACACGACATCGCTCGAGGCGCTTGCGGGGCAGCTGACCGAGCTCGACGCACTCGTCCAGGATGCGGCCGAAGCCGTGCGCGGGGAGCAGGGAAAGGTCGAGAGCGATGAGGAGACTTTAAACCGTCTCGGCGAGCGGCTCGATTTGCTGCGCCACCTCGAGGCGAAGTATGACTGCGATGAGGAAGGACTGCTTCGCCTGCTTGCGGAAAAAGAGGCGCGCGCTGCGGCAATCACCGCACTCTTGCGGAGCGCCGAGACCGTAACGCAGCAAAAGGAAAGCGCACGGCAAACGCTCTGCGCGGCCGCGGCTGCGCTGCGGGAGTTCCGGCATCGGGCGGCGGAAAGCCTTGCGACGCGGGTCGAGACCGAGCTCGCGGCGTTGAATTTCAAGGGCGCGCGCTTTGAAGTCCGGTTTGCGGAGCTTGCCGATTTCGCGGAGAGCGGCAGTGAGAGAGCGCGGAATTCTATATCCGGACCAATCCGGGCGAGGAAATCAAGCCGCTCCGCCAGATTGCGAGCGGCGGCGAGCTGTCCCGCGTGATGCTCGCCCTGCAGACCGTACTCGCGGCAAAAGATCGGGTGGAGACCCTGATCTTTGACGAAATCGATGCGGGCATCAGCGGGCGCACCGCGCAGCTCGTCTCGGAGAAACTGATGGAAATCAGCCGGACCCGTCAGGTGCTCTGTATTACGCATCTCCCGCAGCTCGCAGCCATGGCGGATCACCACTACCTGATTGCGAAGGAGACGGACGGCAGCAAGACGGAGACGGAAATTCGGGAAATCACGGGAGAGGCGCTCTACCTGGAACTGGGACGACTGATCGGGGGCGCCGAGATTACCGCAGGTGTCCTGAAGACAGCAGAGGAAATGAAACAACTTGCAGAGAAAAGAAAGGAAGAAATGAGATGAAGAACATCTTGTTTGCTGCTTCGGAAGCGGTTCCGTTCATTAAGACCGGAGGACTCGCCGATGTCGCCGGATCCCTTCCGGCCTGTTTCGACCGGAGATACTTCGATGTGCGCGTCGTGCTGCCCAAATATCTCTGCATTCCGGAGAGATACCGGAATCAGATGGAATATGTGACGCATTTCTACATGAACTTTAACGGCGCGGACCGCTATGTCGGCGTCTTAAAGCTGGTAGAAGACGGCATCACCTTTTATTTCATCGACAATGAGAGCTATTTCGGCGGACTGCGCCCCTACGGCGACTGGCTCTACGACCTCGAGAAGTTTGCTTTTCTTCTCGCGCGCCGTGCTCTCGGCCCTCCCGCTTCTCAATTTCCGTCCGGATCTGATTCACTGCCATGACTGGCAGACCGGCCTCATTCCGGTCTACTTAAAAGAGCGCTTTGCGGGCGGCGAATTTTTCCGGGGCATCAAGTCCGTGATGACCATTCACAATCTGAAATTCCAGGGAATCTGGGATGTCGAGACCATTGAGCGTATCACCGGTCTCTCGGAATATTTCTTCACGCCGGACAAACTGGAGTCCTATAAAAACGGCAACTTTTTGAAGGGCGGCATTGTCTACGCGGACGCTGTCACGACCGTGAGCCCGACCTATGCGGAGGAAATTCAGATGCCGTTTTACGGCGAGGGCTTAGACGGCCTCATGCGGGCGCGGCGCAATTCGCTCCGCGGCATCGTAAACGGCATTGACTACCGCGAGTTCGACCCGGCGACGGATCCGAAGATCGCGGAGCGCTACGACGTGAAGAACTTCCGCCACGAGAAGAAGAAAAATAAGGCAGCGCTCCAGGAGCGCCTCGGACTGCCGGTCGACGACAAGAAGTTTGTGCTCGGCATTGTGTCCAGACTCACAGACCAGAAGGGTTTCGATCTGATTCAGGGCGTCATCGAGGAGCTTTGTCAGGAAGATCTCCAGTTTGTGATTCTCGGCACGGGAGAGGAGCGCTACGAGAACCTGTTCCGCCACTACGACTGGAAGTACCACGACAAGCTTTCGGCGCAGATTTACTATTCGGACGATGTGGCACATGCGATTTACGCGGGAGCCGACGCCTATCTGATGCCTTCGCTCTTTGAGCCCTGCGGCCTCTCGCAGATGATAGCGCTCCACTACGGGACGCTTCCGATTGTCCGCGAGACCGGCGGTCTGAAGGACACGGTGGAGCCGTACAATGAATTCGCCAATACCGGTACCGGCTTCTGCTTTGCCAACTACAATGCGCACGAGATGCTCGACTGCATTCGCTATGCGAAGCGGATTTACAGCGAGAGACGGCGCGACTGGAACCGCATTGTGGACCGCGCGATGCAGGCCGACTACTCCTGGCAGCAGTCGGCGCTCAAGTACCAGGAGCTCTACGACTGGCTCATCGGTTACTGAGCGGGCAAACGGACAGAGAAAGGGTTACATGAGTATATTTCATCAATTGCGGGAAAATCAGGTGCTGATGAGCGCGGTCATCGCGTTCTTTGCGGCCCAGCTCGTCAAATTCCTGCTGGAGTTCTGGTCGACGGGGACGGTGAAATTTGAGCGTCTCCTCGGCAACGGCGGCATGCCGAGCTCGCACAGCGCGACGGTTTCGGCCCTTGCGCTCGGCGCGGGCTATTGTTACGGCGCCGCTTCGTTTGAATTTGCCGTGAGTTTTATCCTCGCGATGATTGTGATGACAGATGCGATCGGCGTTCGTCAGGAGACCGGAAAGCAGTCAAAGCTTCTGAACAAGATGATGGAGACGGATTTCTGGAAACAGGAGGATCCCGATTTACTGCCGGTCAAACTCAAGGAGCTGGTCGGACACACGCCGTTGCAGGTCGCTGCGGGTGTGGTGGTCGGCATTCTGGTGGCGCTCGTCGCGGAGTACGGCTTATACCGCTGAGGAGGATGGATACGAAATTGATGAGAGAGAGAACGAAGCAGGCGCGGAAGCGGGGTGGGCAAATCCTCACCCTGCTTCTTGTCATGTTATGCTGTCTTCTGCTCGCGGCCTGCGGGAAGAAGGAAGAGAAGGCAGCCGAGAGCACCGCACTGCCCTATTCCGAATCGCAGCTTTTGCTGGTCATCGCATCCGCGAGACAGGAGACGGAGGAAGTCTACGGGAAGGAAATCTGGGACAAACGCGTGAGCGGCGGACGGGAGACCTTTCTCGGAGGCTTACTTCGATGAGCTGAAGGAGTTTTTCTATGAGCTCAGCGCGATGAACGGCATGGCGGAGGAGCGGAATGTAAAGCTCGACACGGAGGAGATGAGACGCCTCCACGAGGCGGCGGAGCATTTTTTTACGGCTTCGGTGCAGAACCAGCCGTCCTTCGGCGGGCTCAGCGAAGAAGAAGTCGAGTTTATGTTTCAGCAGTATGCGCGCGCGCTGAAGCTCCGGAAGACGATGCGCGAGGACAGAAGGGCGGAGGTCAGCGAGAGCGAGGCAAAGGTGATACGGCTGCAGAGTGCCGCGTGCGAGAAGCGGGAAGACGCCGAAAAGCTCCGCGATGAGGCGCTCGCCGGCGGCGATTTCCGGACACTCGCGCGGAAATACTGCAACGCGGATGCGCCGGTCAAGAAGGTGGCGCGCGGCGACCTCGCACCGGCGCTTGAGCGGGTCGCATTCGCGATGGAAGACAATACCGTGAGCGCCGTGACGGAACTTGACGGCAAGTACTATGTGTTCAAGTGCCCGGTGAGCTATGACACCGAGGCGACCGCGGAGCGGCGGAAGAGCCTGCAGGACGAGAGACTGCAGAATCTGGTGCGCGAGGCCTATGAGCGTTACCTGAGCGCCCACCCGATTGCGGAGAATGCGGGGCTCTGGGACAGCATTGAGGGAAAAGTCAGCAAAAATTACAGCGGCAGCAATTTCTTCACTGCCGTGCGGGAGGCACTGCGCTATGAAGGCGTATAAGGCAGAGGAGTTGCGTGCATTTACCGGGGCCTTGTTCCGGAGCGAGCGCTTTGACGCTTTTCTGCTCTGTGAGGCGTCCTTCCGGACAGCGTTTTCCCTCGAGATTGACGGCAGGCGCAACAAGGACTGGTACAGCGCGGAAGAGGAACAGGAGCTGGGGGCGGAGGACTTTGTCCGCTGGGGCGAAGTCCGGGAACTTGCGTTTCAGGCAATCCGCGGCAAGAAAGCGCCTAAGGCTTTCCGCCTGGTGCTCCGCTTAAACCGGCAGGAGAGCACGGCTTTTCTTGCGGAGAGCGGGAGCCGGCTGCGCCCGGAAGAGGTGAGCGGCTTTTATTGGAATTTGCAGTATGAGGAAAAGACGCTGCGCCTTGTGAGCGGCGTGAGTGTGACGGCATTTCCGGGGGACAAGGCCCTGGAACAGCTCTGGGATCAGGCAACCGTGGCGCGCCTTCGCGCGATGGGACTGGTCATCAGTGAACTCTGAGGAGGCGGCTATGAGACGGGCAGGAGAGCTCTCCGGCGGGAGAGAAGAACAGATACAGGCAGAGACCGAGAATGAGGGCATGACAGGCGCAGACCTGCTCTCGCTCTATCTCGAGGAATTAAAAGCAGATTCCGGCACTGGAGGCCGAGGAGGAGGCAGCGCTCCTCGAAAAGCTTCGGGCGGGCGATGCGCGCGCCAGAAAGCGCCTCACGGAGGGCTACCTCGGCACCGCGCTTGCGGAAATCCAACCTTTGTCGGCACTATGGAGGCGGGCGAACTGATCGGCGTCGCGAAATCTCGCGCTGACCGCGGCGCTCTGCGACGAAAAAAATATTGGAAAGCACTGTACTTCGTGATACCATTAAACAGAAAGTGCATACAGCTTTGGAAGAAGCCGTGCGGGAGAACCGGCAGAGCGATACGGGCGAGCAGACACTTGCGGACCGCATGAACGCGCTGACGGAACTGTCTTCGGAACTCGCGGCAGAGCTCGGCAGGGAGGCGAGCCCCGAAGAACTGGCGTCGCGGCTCGACATCCCGCTCGACGAGGTACAGCGGCTTCTGGCAATGAGTATGCAGGCACTGGAGTGAGGCAATCGGTAATCCGGGAGGAAATTCAGAAATGGGCGTTAGAAGAATCTATGTAGAGAAGAAGAAAGCGTATGCCGTGCGCGCGGTAGAACTGTTTGAGAACATCAAGACCTATCTCGGCATTTCCGATATCGCGGGTGTGCGCGTGCTGGTTCGCTATGACATCGAAAATCTGGACGACAAGACCTTTTCGGAGGCGCGCGGCACCATCTTTTCCGAGCCGCCGCTCGATGAGCTCTACGAGGAAACATTTCCGAAGGAAGCGGGCGACACCGTTTTTTCCGCGGAGTATCTGCCGGGACAGTTTGACCAGCGTGCGGATTCCGCGGTGCAGTGCGTGCAGCTGATTGACAAGGATGCGGCGCCTGTCATCCGGACGGCGACGACCTATGTGCTCTCCGGAAAACTCAGCGCGCAGGAAATCGAAGCTGTCAAACATTTCTGCATTAATCCCGTCGACTCCAGAGAGTGCGCGGAGGAAAAGCCGGAGACGCTCACGCAGAACTATCCGGCGCCGGACGATGTGAAGACCGTCGAGGGCTTCACTGCGATGCCGGAGGATGATTTCCGGGCGCTCTATGCCTCCTTCGGTCTCGCGATGACGTATGAAGACTTCCTGGAAATTCGTCATTATTTCGAGAGCGAGAAGAGAAACCCGACTGTGACCGAGATTCGTGTCCTCGACACCTACTGGTCCGACCACTGCCGCCACACGACCTTCCAGACCGAGCTCACAAAGGTGAGTTTCCTCGACGGCGACTTCCGCGAGCGCCTCACGAAGACCTACGAGCGCTATCGCCGCGACCACGAGGATTTGCTCGGCGGCAGAAGCGATAAGTTCATCTGCCTCATGGATCTCGCGCTGATGGGCATGCGCCGCTTAAAGAAGGACGGCAAGCTCACCGACCAGGAGGAGACGGATGAAATCAATGCCTGCTCCGTTGTCGTGCCGATTACGGTCGACGGCAGGGAGGAGGAGTGGCTCGTCAACTTTAAGAACGAGACGCATAACCACCCGACGGAGATTGAGCCCTTCGGCGGCGCGGCGACCTGCCTCGGCGGCGCCATCCGCGACCCGCTGTCCGGCAGAACCTATGTCTACCAGGCCATGCGCATCACCGGCGCGGCGGATCCGACCCGTCCGCTCGGCGAGACGCTGCCGGGCAAACTTCCGCAGCGAAAGATTGTCAGAGAGGCAGCGCACGGCTATTCCTCCTATGGAAACCAGGTCGGTCTCGCGACCGGCTATGTGAAAGAAATTTATCACCCCGACTATGTCGCAAAGCGCATGGAACTCGGCGCGGTCATGGCTGCTGCACCGAAGAAGAATGTGGTGCGCATGAGTTCCGACCCGGGCGATGTGATTGTGTTGCTCGGCGGCAGAACCGGCCGCGACGGCATCGGCGGTGCGACGGGTTCCTCTAAGATTCACACGACTGCTTCGATCGAGAGCTGCGGCGCCGAAGTCCAGAAGGGCAACGCGCCGACCGAGCGGAAGATTCAGCACATGTTCCGCCGCCCGGAGGTGAGCCTCTTAATCAAGAAGTGCAATGACTTCGGCGCGGGCGGCGTCGCGGTCGCAATCGGCGAGCTCGCACCGGGTCTCACCGTGGACCTCGACAAGGTGCCGCTCAAGTACGCGGGGCTCGACGGCACGGAAATTGCGATTTCCGAGTCGCAGGAGCGCATGGCCTGCGTGCTCGACCCGAAGGATGTCGATACCTTCCTGCGGTACGCGAAGGAAGAAAATCTCGAGGCGACGCCGGTCGCCGTGGTCACGGCGGAGCCGCGCCTCGTCCTGAACTGGAGAGGCAAGGCGATTGTCGATTTGTCCCGCGCCTTCCTCGACACGAACGGCGCACACCTGACCGCAGAGGTCGAGGTGGAGCTGCCGAAGCGAAGCGAGAATCCCTTCGGCTATGCGGCCGGAGAGTCGGTCAGAGACAAGTGGCTGAATGTGCTCGGCGATTTGAATGTCTGCTCGCAGAAGGGCCTGGTCGAGATGTTTGACGCCTCGATCGGCGCGGGCACCGTCACGATGCCCTACGGCGGCAAGTACCAGCTGACCGAGACCCAGAGTATGATTGCAAAGATTCCGCTCTTAAAGGGACACACCGATGCGGCGACTGTCATGAGCTACGGTTTTGACCCCTATCTCTCGAGCTGGAGCCCCTACCACGGCGCAGTCTACGCGGTCTGCGACTCGGTCGCGAAGGTCGCTGCGGTCGGCGGCGACATCGATAAGATTCATCTGACCTTCCAGGAATTTCCGCCGCATGGACGACAACAAGCCGGAGAGATGGTCGCAGCCGTTTGCGGCGCTGCTCGGTGCCTACGAGGCACAGCTGGAGCTCGGCCTCGCTTCGATCGGCGGCAAGGACTCGATGTCCGGTACCTTTAACGAAATCGACGTGCCGCCGACGCTGGTGAGTTTCGCAGTCGATGTCGCCTCGGTGAAGGATATCATCACGCCGGAACTGAAGGCTGCGGGCAACCGTCTCGTGCTCCTCACGGTAAAGCGCGACGGCGACCTCCTGCCGGACTATGAGGATTTGAAGGCACAGTACCGCGCGCTCACCGAAGACATCAAGGCAAAGCGTGTGCTGAGCGCCTATGTGTTGGAGCGGCACGGCGCGGCGGAGGCTGTCACGAAGATGGCGCTCGGCAACGGTCTCGGCGTGAAGCTCGCGGACAGTGTGAGCGAGGAGACCTTGTTTGCGCCGGGCTGGTGCAACCTCCTGCTCGAAGTGCCGGCAGAGGCGCTCGAAAAGCTCTCCTGCCGCACGGAACTCTTCGGTGAAGTGACGGCAACGCCCGTACTTTCCTACCGCGGCACCGAAATTTCGCTCGCGGAGGCGGAAAAGGCCTGGATCGGGACCCTCGAGGAGGTGTTCCCGACCCGCGTCACCGAGGGCGGCGAGATTCTGGATCGCCCGCTCTATCACGCGGCGTCCGTCGCGGTCTGCGGTCACAAGATCGGCACGCCGCGCGTCTTCATCCCGGTCTTCCCGGGCACGAACTGCGAGTACGACTCGGCGCGTGCGTTTGAAGAGGTCGGCGCCGTTACGAGCGCGCCCATCTTCCGCAATCAGAACGCGGAGGACATCGCGGCTTCCGTGGAAGCATACCGGAACGAAATCCGGAACGCCCAGATTGTGATGTTCCCGGGCGGTTTCTCGGCGGGCGACGAGCCGGACGGCTCCGCAAAGTTCTTTGCACAGGTCTTCCGGAACGAGGTTGTGAAGGAGGAGCTCTTAAAGCTCTTAAACGAGCGCGACGGCCTGGTACTCGGCATCTGCAACGGCTTCCAGGCGCTGATTAAGCTCGGCCTCCTGCCGGATGCGAACATCAAGGAGCAGGCGCCGGATGCGCCGACGCTCGCGATGAACCGGATCGGCAGACACTTGAGCCGTGTCGTGAACCTGAAAGTGGTGTCGGACAAGTCCCCGTGGCTTCGGAAGGCGGAACTCGGCGGCGTGTATGCAAATGTGATTTCGCACGGCGAAGGACGTTTTGTCGCGCCGCAGGAGACCATTGAGGCGCTCTTCCGGGCAGGACAGGTCGCGACGCAGTACTGCGATCTGGAGGGCAGAGTCTCGACCGACGAGCTCTGGACGCCGAACGGCTCGTATGCGGCGATTGAGGGCATCACCAGTCAGGACGGGCGCATCTACGGTAAGATGGCGCATCCGGAGAGAATCGGAGAACACATTAACAAGAATATTCCGCTTCGCCAGGATCTCGGCATTTTTGCCGCGGGCGTAGCGTATTTTCGCGGGTGAGCTCTCCATCCCAAAAGAAACAGACAAGTAAGGAGAGTAGGAGTGCATGAAAAAGGTAGTAAAATTTGGCGGTAGTTCCCTCGCCAGTGCGGAGCAGTTCAAGAAGGTCGGTGAGATTATCCGGAGCGATGCGGCGCGGCGTTATGTCGTGCCGAGCGCACCGGGCAAGCGCCACAGCGGCGACACGAAGGTGACCGACCTCCTCTATCAGCTCTATGACAGCACGGAAGATGAGGCGCTCTTTCAGGAGACGCTTGAGGAAATCAAGGGGCGCTATCAGGAGATTATCGACGGGCTCTCGCTGGATCTGGATCTCAGTGCGGAATTTGCCGAGCTCGAGAAAAACTTCCGCGCGCAGTGCGGCAGAGAATATGCGGCGAGCCGCGGCGAGTATCTGAACGGCCATGTGATGGCGGCGTATCTCGGCTTCCCCTTTGTGGATCCGGCGGATATGATTTTGTTCCACAACGACGGAACGCTGAATGCGGAGGAGACCGAGAGTGCGGTCGCCGAGAGACTGAAAGACTATGACTGCGCGGTCGTCCCGGGCTTTTACGGGCGCAAGGAAGACGGCAGCATCGCGACCTTCAGCCGCGGCGGCTCGGATGTCACGGGCTCGGTCATTGCGGGCGCGATTCACGCCGACCTCTATGAGAACTGGACGGATGTGTCCGGTTTCCTCTGCGCAGATCCTCACATTGTCGAGGATCCCGCGGTCATTGAGACCATCACCTACCAGGAGCTCCGCGAGCTCTCCTACATGGGCGCGGGTGTCATGCACGAGGACGCGATTTTCCCGGTGCGGAAAGAGGGCATTCCGATCAACATCCGGAACACGAACCGCCCGGAGGACAGCGGTACCATGATTGTGAGTTCCACCTGCAGAAAGCCGCGCTACACCATTACCGGCATTGCGGGCAAGAAGGGCTTCTGCTCGATTACGGTCGACAAGGACATGATGAACTCGGAGATCGGCTTTTGCCGGAAGGTTCTACAGGTCTTTGAGGACAATGATATCAGCCTCGAGCACATGCCCTCCGGCATCGACTCGATGACCATAGTCGTGCACCAGTCGGAGTTCCTGGACCACGAGCAGAAGATTGTGACCGGCATTCACCGCGCGGTGCACCCGGACCAGATTATTCTGGAAGACGATCTCGCGCTGATTGCGGTGGTCGGCAGAGGCATGAAGGACCAGCGCGGCACGGCGGCGCGCGTCTTTGCGGCACTCACGCACGAGCGCATCAATGTGAAGATGATCGACCAGGGTTCGTCGGAGTTCAATATCATCATCGGTGTCAAGGGGCGCGATTTTCGAGAATGCGATTCGCGCAATTTACACGATTTTTTTGTATTGACGCAGATTTGAGTGAATTCATGAGACAAATTATCGTAGTTGGCGGCGGCGCAGCGGGCATGATGGCCGCAGCGGCCGCCGGAGCTGCGGGCGCGCGCGTCACGCTGCTCGAAAAGAATGAAAAGTTAGGGAAAAAAATCTATATCACCGGCAAGGGGCGCTGCAATCTGACGAATGCGGCGCCGATGCGGGAAGTGCAGGCGCAGGTTGTGAGCAACCCGCGCTTTCTCTACAGTGCGTTTCAGGCATTCACCAACGAGGACACGATGCGCTTCTTTGAGGCGGCGGGCTGCCCGCTCAAGGTGGAGCGCGGCGACCGGGTATTTCCGGTCAGCGACCACGCCTCGGATGTGATTCGCGCGCTTGAGCGGGAGATGCAGGCGGCGGGCGTTCGCGTCCGCCTGCACGCGGAAGTGCGAGAACTTCTCTTCGCGGGAGAGGGCGAGATGCGCGCGGTTGCGGGCGTTGTGCTGACAAGCGGTGAAGAACTTCCGGCGGACGCCGTGATACTCGCGACCGGCGGTATTTCCTATCCGGCGACCGGTTCGACCGGCGACGGCTACCGCTTGGCGGAGGCCGCGGGCATGGCCGTCACGGAGCGCTACCCTTCCCTCGTGCCCTTGATTTTAAAAGAGCAGGAGAGCTGTGCTGCGATGCAGGGACTCTCGCTCAAGAATGTCACAGTCACGCTGAAGGACGGAAAGAAGAAAGTCTACGAGGGTTTCGGCGAGGCTCTCTTTACCACTTCGGGATGAGCGGGCCCCTACTGCTCTCGGCGAGCGCGCTCATCGGGCCTCTGCTCCGAACGAAAAAGGAGCTGGAACTTCGGATAGACCTAAAGCCGGCACTCACGGAGGAACAGCTCGAGCAGAGGCTGCTCCGCGAGTTCGACGCAAACAAAAATAAGGACCTCAAGAACATACTGCCCTCGCTCTTTCCGCAGAGTCTCATTTCGGAAGTGCTTCGGCAGAGCGGAATTTCCGGCGAGAAGAAAGCGCGAGATATTACGAAGGCAGAGCGCGCCGCGCTTCGACAGGCGACCAAGAGCCTCCGCTTTACGGCGACCGGTCTCCGCGGGTATAACGAGGCGGTTGTGACGAAGGGCGGAGTCTCGGTGCGTTCCCTCTCCCCGGCAACCCTGGAGAGTAAGACTGTGAAGGGACTGTATCTCGCGGGCGAGCTCCTGGACTTAGACGCGATGACCGGCGGCTTCAACCTGCAGATTGCCTGGTCGACCGGCATGCTCGCGGGAAAAAGCGCGGCAGAGCCGAAATGAGCGGGAGGAAAAGATGGATAAAATAAAAGCACTCGCAATCGACGGACCGGCCGGCGCCGGCAAATCCACGATTGCGCGGGCGGTGAGTCAGAAACTCGGCTGGATCTATGTGGACACCGGGGCGCTGTTCCGGGCGGCGGCACTCTCGCTGCTCGAACAGGGAATCTCCCCGGAAGACAGCGCGGCAGTTTCGACGGCGGCGCCGAAGCTAAGACTGATCTCAGCATTGCGGACGGGGTGCAGCATGTCTTTGTCGACGGGCGCGATGTGAGCGGACGAAATACGCCGCGAGGAAATCGGCAAGGCGGCGAGCGCGTTTGCGCGCGAAGATGCTGTTCGGCAGCGGGTTCTCGTGATCGAGCGGGAGATCGCCGCGCGGGAACCGGTCGTCATGGACGGTCGGGACATCGGCACCGTGGTGCTGCCGAATGCGCTCGCGAAAGTGTTTCTGACCGCGAGTGTCGAAGTGCGCGCCAAGCGCCGCACGGCGGAACTCCGGGAAAAAGGCACAGAGGCAAATTTCGAGGAAGTGAAGCGGGACATCGCGGCGCGGGATGAGCAGGATAAGAACCGGGCGGTCGCACCGCTTCGACAGGCAGAGGATGCCATCCTTCTCGACAGCTCGACGCTCACCATCGCGGAAGTCGAGCAGCGCATCCTCGCGCTGGTCAGAGAGAAGGAAGCAGAGTGACAGAGCGAAGAAAGAGAGAAGTGATACTCGCCGAGAGCGCGGGTTTTTGTTTCGGCGTCCAAAAGGCGGTCGAGACCGTGTACCGCGAGGCCGAGGAGAGCAAGGACACGGTATACAGCTACGGCGCTATCATCCACAACGAGGAAGTGGTGCGGGATCTCACCGAAAAGGGTGTGGTCGTCTTTGAGGACGAGGATGCCGCGGCGAAGGTGCGCGCGCTGCCGGAAGAAGCGGGGACGATTATTCTCCGCTCGCACGGCGTCGGACCGGAGGTCTACCGCCTCTGCGAGGGAGAAGAAGCTTCGCATTGTCGACACGGCCTGTCCGTTCGTGAACAAAATCCACCGATCGTGCAGACAGAGAACCGGAAAGGGCGCCGCGTCCTGATTGTCGGAGATCCGAAGCACCCGGAAGTGGAGGGAATCCGCGCGTGGGGCAGAGCGGATACGGCGGTAATCCGGGACGAGGAAGAGTTCCTCGCCCTGCAAATTCAAAAGGACGTGCCGCTCTCCGTGGTCGCGCAGACTACGTTCCGCTTGCCAAAGTTTAAAATGCTGGTTGATAAAATCAGAGAGTTAGGTTATGATATAGCTTGTTTTAATACGATTTGCAATGCGACGCAGGAAAGACAGGCGGAGGCGAGGAAAATTGCTTCCGAGGTCGATGCTATGATCGTGATCGGAGGGAAAAACAGTTCCAATACGAGAAAACTTGTGGAAATCTGTTCTGCAGTTTGTCCGCATACGTTTTACGTCCGGACCGCGAGCGAATTAGATCCTGAGCTTTTGGCGCCCTTTCAGCGAATTGGTATTACAGCGGGGGCATCCACCCCCAAACATATCATTGAGGAGGTTCAAGCCATTGTCAGAGCAGAGTTTTGAACAGATGTTGAATGAGTCTTTTAAGACGATTCACACGGGAGAAGTTGTATCGGGAACAGTACTGGATGTGAAGGAGGATCAGATCATCCTGAACATCGGCTATAAGTCAGACGGCGTCATCACCAGAAACGAGTACACGAACAACAACAGCCTCGACCTCCGGACTGTCGTGCATGTTGGTGACGAACTGGAAGCCAAAGTCATGAAGGTAAATGACGGCGACGGACAGGTTTCCCTCTCGTATCGCAGACTCGCGGCGGACAGAGGCAACAAGCGCCTGGAAGAGGCGTTCAACAACCACGAGGTTCTGAAGGCGAAGGTAGTCCAGGTACTGAACGGCGGACTGAGCGTGCTGGTCGACGAGGCGCGCGTGTTCATTCCGGCAAGTCTGGTATCGGATTCCTACGAGAGAGATTTAAATAAATATGCGGATCAGGAGATTGAGTTCGTGATTACCGAGTTCAATCCGCGCAGAAGAAGAATCATCGGCGACCGCAAGCAGCTCATGCAGGCTGCAAAGGCGGAGCTGCAGAAGGAGCTTTTTGCGCGCATCAAGGTCGGCGATGTGGTCGAGGGCACGGTCAAGAACGTGACGAACTTCGGTGCATTCGTGGATCTCGGCGGCGCAGACGGTCTCCTGCACATCTCCGAGATGAGCTGGGGCAGAATCGAGAACCCGAAGAAGGTTCTGAAGTCCGGCGATCGCGTCAGAGTCTTCATCAAGGAGATTTCCGGCACGAAGATTGCGCTGAGCTTAAAGTTCCCGGATCAGAATCCGTGGATCGATGCGGCTGAGAAGTACGCACAGGGCAAGATTGTCAGAGGCCGTGTGGCGCGCATGACCGATTTCGGCGCTTTCATCGAGCTCGAGCCGGGCGTGGACGCACTGCTTCATGTCTCCCAGATTGCAAGAAAGCACATCGACAAGCCGTCGGATGTCCTTGAGATCGGCGATGAGATTGAGGCAGAGATTGTCGAGTTCAATGCGGAGGACAGAAAGATCTCCCTCAGCATGAAGGCACTCGAGAACATGCAGGGCGATGAGGTTGTCTACGAGGACGCTGCACCGCAGGATGAGCAGTAAGACAGAGAATTGAGAGAGGCAGGGGGCTGTCCCCCTGCCTCTCTTGTTATATATCAATAAAAAAGGATACAAAATGGAAGGCTTACAGAGAAAAAAGACAGGGGAAATTTGCAAGCTTTTCGTACACAGAGCGGGGCAGAGAGCTCGCGGAACGCGTCTCGGCGCTGCTCACGGAAGCCGGGTATCGCTGTATCGGAGCGGAGGTCGAGGAGGCGTTTCGTCGCTGCGATTTGCTGGTTTTTGTCGGCGCGAGCGGCATTGCGGTCCGAAAAATCGCCCCCTATGTGCGGGACAAGTTTCAAGATCCCGCGGTACTCTGCCTCGATGAGTACGGCCGCTTTGTGATTCCGCTGCTCTCGGGGCATGTGGGCGGAGCCAATGCGTTTGCGCGCTTTTTGGGGCGGAAACTCGGCGCGGCGGTCGCCGTCAGCACGGCGACCGACCTGAATCGGCGCTTTGCGGTTGATGTTTTCGCCGTACAAAACGGGCTCCGGATCGGAAGCCGCGAGAAGGCGAAGCGCGTGAGCGCGGCACTGCTCCGCGGGGAGGAGGTTGCCTTTTTGACCGATTTTCCGCTGCGGGACACGGAAAAACTGCCCGAAGGGCTGATCGCGAAACCGCCTGCCGAAGGACAGCTCTGCATACAGATCAGCGCGGCACCGGACGCGGAGACGGAAAACTGTCTCGTGCTGACGCCTCCGATTTATTGTCTCGGCGTGGGTTGCCGGAAGGGGACGCCGGTCGAAGCGTTTCGCAGTGCGGCGGAGCTGTTTCTAAAGAAACAAAACATTACGAAAGAGGCGCTTTTTTCGATTGCGAGCATTGATTTAAAGCGGGAGGAGACAGCGGTCCTCGCGCTCGCCGAGACCTTTGCCGTGCCCGCTGTATTTTTTACGGCGGAAGAACTCCGCGCAGTCCCCGGAAACTTTGAGAGCTCGGCCTTTGTCGAAAAGACCACCGGTGTCGGCGCGGTTGCCGCGCGCGCGGCCGCAAGCTGTGCGCCGATTCGGGTTGCGGGGAAGACCGTGGTAGACGGTGCGACCTTTGCGCTCTACCGGCGCGACTTTACCCCTGTCTTTGCGGAAAGCGAAGATACGGCAGGATTTCTCTTTCTCGCCGGTGCGCGCTACCAGGGTAAGCGCGCCTTTGCCGCTTCCTTGCAGCGGGAGGGGCGCATTTCGGCGTATCGCGAGGTCCCGAAGCAGTGGATTGACTGCCTCACGGCGGCGGCGCTCCGGGAGGACAACGCACTGTTTACGGCAGAACTTAAGCGCGCTGTGACAGCGCTCGCGGCGGAGGCGAGAAGTCGCCGGGAAGCACTGCTGCTCGACAGCATCGGCGGAGGCCTGGTGCCGATTGACCGCCGGGAGAGAGCCCTCCGCGACGCGGTCGGACGCCTCCAGTGTGCGCTCGCGGCAGCGGCGGACGAAGTCTATCTTCTCGAACTCGGCATTGCGAGACCGCTTAAGAAGTTCGGAGAAAGTGTAGAGAAATTGTAAGAAGTTTGCAAATCATTTGCAGAGCCTCTCCGCTATAATAGCAGGAGGCAAAGGAGGTAATACAGCAAGATGAGAAACGAACAGAAATGGACGCGGCGTCTCAAGGCGCTCGCGCTTACGCTCGGCTTCAGCGCGCTCTTTGCGCTGCCGGCATTTGCGGAAACCGCAGAGATTCATGCGAATGCGACCAAGGATCAGGTGACTGTGAGCGGCACCGTGAGCGGAGACAGCACCTCCGAGGACGGCAAACTCTATTTTTTTGCGCTGGATCCCTATAACGACAGCATCAAGGAGGCAAAGCCCGTTGCGAGTGCGCCGTACGGCGCGAACTCTCGTTCACCGCACCGCTCCTGACGGCACGCCGGACACCAGACTCTACGACCAGTTTGCGATTGCGGTCTGGAAGAACGGTCGCTATTACGACATCGGCCGCCGCGCCTATATCACGAACCCGGAGGTGGTCGCAAAGAGCGACAAGCCCTATGAGCAGCCGCTCACGAAGAAGGGGCTCCTGGTACAGCTCGACATGTTGAGCGATGCGTTCGAGCTCGGCGTGAAGCACGTGAACGTGAATTTTAATTTTGCGCAGATTACCGCGGGCACAGGCATTGACTACACCTATGAGGGCAAGACCTACCACTTTGACAAGAACCAGATTGCCGAGTACGACAAGAACATCAGCGCTTTTTCCGGCAAGAGCATGATGGTCACGGCGATTGTCTTAAACGGCTGGAACGATAAGATGCCGGAACTTATCTACCCCGGGGTCAAGAAGACGGACGGCGCCCTCTACTACGGCTTCAATGCGGCGACCAAGGAGGGCTATGAGACGACCCGCGCGCTGATGAGCTTCCTCGCACAGCGCTACAACGGCGAGAACCCGGCTTACGGCCGCGTCTCGAACTGGATCATCGGCAACGAGATTAATAACGGCAGAAACTGGAACTACATGGGCAAGATGGACATCGATAAGTATGTGACCGAGTATGTCCGCGCCTTCCGTGTCGCCTACACGGCCATCAAGGCACAACAGGCCAGCGCCCATGTCTTCTTCTCGGTTGATATGAACTGGAACGACCCGAATGCGGATCAGAAGACACAGTACTCCGCGAAGCATATCATTGACAAGATCAATGCCGAGATTAACCGGAACGGCAACATCGACTGGCAGCTCGCCTACCATCCGTACCCGTATCCGCTGACAGAGCCGGAGTTCTGGGACGACCACACACACGACCGGTCTCATCGCACAGGATGAGAGCTCGAAGATTATCAACTTTGAGAACCTGCATGTCCTCACGGATTATCTGAAGGCGTCGAACTTTAGGAACCGCGCGGGCGAGGTGCGTCACATCATCCTCTCGGAGCAGGGCTTCAGTGCGAAGAGCCCCTCGCGCGGCGATGTCGAGACGCAGCAGGCAGCGGCCTTTGCCTATGCTTACTATATTGCGGACTCCAATCCCTATGTGGACGCGCTGATTCTGAGCCGTCAGGTGGATGCGCCGGTTGAGGTGAGAAGCGGCGCGGCCTTCGGTCTCTGGGCTTGCCGCATGGATGCGGGCGATGCGATTATTGCGACCAGAAGAAGAAAGATCTGGGCGGTGTTCCGCGACATCGACAAGAAGGCAAAGACCCTGGAGGCTTCCGAGTTTGCGAAATCGGTGATCGGCATCCAGAAATGGTCGGATGTGGTTCCGGACTTCCGCTGGAGAAGCCTTGAGAAGTAAGGAAGAGAACTTGACTTTTTGCGGCCCTCAGCTTATGCTGGTTCGGAATTGAATCAGCAAATGCAGTGAAGACGCACAGTAGCACCGGCAGAGCGCACAGAGAGCGGGAGTAAGCTGAGATTTCCGCCGCGACACCGGAGGGTGAACCTTCGCGTCGGAGCAGCGGAGCCGAACGGGCGTGCCCCAGTAGGTTTCGACGTCTTTCCGCGTCAAGGAAACAATGAGCGGTCCGCGGCACAAGCGGATAATGCGGGTGGTACCGCGGGTTAAATAACTCGTCCCGGATACAGAGAGCTTGCTCTCTGTATCCTTTTTTTATTTCCCCGCGCAGTCAAAGAAAAGGAGAGAGGCATGGACAAGAAGCAATTTGAGGATTTAAAGCAGCGCTTCGCCGAGAGAGCCGAACAGATGCAGGAAAAGAATTCCGAGACTCTGTACGCGCTCCGGAAAGAATTTCTGGACCGGAAGGACGGCCTGGTCAGCGGACTCATGAAGCAGATGAAGAGCGTACCGTCGGAGGAAAAGGCGGATTTCGGCAAGGAAGTGAATGCGCTGAAGGACTGGGTGCTTGAAAAGCTGACCGCCCTTGAAAAGCAGGCGAGAGAGGCAGAGTTAAATCACCGCTACGAGACAGAGAAGATTGATGTCACGCTGCCGGGCACGGAAATTCCGCGCGGCAATCTCCACCCGGACACGCTGGTCAGAAATCAGATGATCGAGGCGTTTGCGGGCATGGGCTTTGAGATTTACGAGGGCGCGGAGATCGAGACCGACTACTACAACTTCACCGCGCTCAATACCCCGCAGGATCACCCGGCGCGCGACATGCAGGACACTTTTTATCTGAGCGATAAGTTCCTGCTCCGCACCCAGACCTCGGCGGGACAGATTCACGTGATGGAAAAGCAGAAGCCGCCGATTAAGATTCTCTCCCCGGGCAAGGTGTTCCGCTCGGACGACGACGCGACGCACTCCCCGATGTTTACCCAGATGGAGGGCCTCGTGGTGGATAAGGGCATCACGCTCTGCGACCTTCAGGGTATGCTCGACAAGTTTGTCGAAAAGTTCTTCGGCGCGGGTGTGAAGACCCGCCTCCGTCCCTCCTATTTCCCGTTCACGGAGCCCTCGGTCGAGGTCGATGTGAGCTGCTTCTCCTGCGGCGGCAAGGGCTGCCGTCTCTGCAAGGGAACGGGCTGGATCGAGATTCTCGGCGCGGGTGTCGTGAACAAGAAGGTGCTCGAGAACTGCGGCATCGACTCGGATGTATACTCCGGTTTCGCCTTCGGAATCGGCATCGAGCGCGTCGCAATGCTGAAGTACGGCATCGGTAACATTAAGTATCTGTTCGAGTCGGATCTCCGCGTGCTCCGGCAGATCAATGAGTAAGGAGGCAGAGAGATGATAGCGCCGCTCAGTTGGCTTAGAGAATATGTAGATATCGATTGCACCCCGCAGGAACTCGAGGAGAAGCTCTTCTCCTGCGGTTTTGAAGTGGAGAACTTGGAGGAGGTCGGCGCGCGGATTTCGCGCGTGGTTGTGGGTCTTGTGACAAGCTGCGAGCCCATCGAGGGCACGCATTTGCATCTCTGCGAAGTGGACTGCGGCAGTGAGGGCAAGTTCCAAATCTGCTGCGGCGCGGACAATGTGGAGACGGGCAAGAAGTTCCCGACTGCCCTGGTCGGCGCGACGGTTTGTGAGACCAACAAGGAGAGAACGGAGATTGTCGGCACCGCGACCATTCAGGCGGGCAAGCTCCGCGGTTACGACTCCTTCGGCATGCTCTGCTCCGGCATGGAGCTGGGGCTTAACGAGGACCTGTACCCGGGCGCGGGCTATAACGGCCTCCTCGTGTTGCCGGACGATGCGATTCCGGGCGCGGATGTGAAGCCCATCGTGGGTCTCGACGACTGGCTCTTCGACATTGCGATTACGGCAAACCGCCCGGACTGCCAGGGTATCTACGGCATTGCGCGCGAAGTGGCGGCCGTCCTCGGCAAGGAGATGAAGCCCCTGCCGGTTTCCTACCGCGAGGAGAAGACCGAGCCGCACACGCTTCAGGTCGAGGTGGAAGCGCCGCAGTACTGCCCGCGCTATGAGGCGCATGCGGTGAAGGATGTGAAAATTGCGCCCTCTCCCGCGTGGCTTCGCCGTCGCCTGAGTCTGGTCGGCGTGAGCGCGATTTCCAACATGGTGGACATCACAAACTATGTGATGCTGGAGCTCGGTCAGCCGATGCACGCCTTTGACCGCCGCGATCTTGCGGGCGACCGCATTGTGGTGCGCACGGCGAAGGAAGGCGAAAAGCTCGTGACCCTCGATGAGCAGGAGCTGACGCTCACCGAGAGCAATCTTTTAATTTGCGACGGCGAGAAGCCGGTCGGCCTTGCGGGCATCATGGGCGGCCTCAATTCGGAGATTAAGGATACGACGACCGCGGTCGTCTTCGAGGCGGCAAAGTTTGCGCGCGACAACATCCGCCGCAGCGCCCGCGCGCTCGGAAAGCGCACCGATGCGAGCGCACACTTTGAGAAGGGCACGGACGAGTACACGGTGGAGCTCGCGATGCAGCGCGCCCTGCATCTGACCGAAGAACTCGGCGCAGGCACCGTCACGGATGAGTGCGCAGGCAAGAATACGGGCAACAGCATTGAGAAGCGCCCGCTTACGGTGAGCCTGGCCCGCGTGAACGGCGTGCTCGGCATCGAGGTGCCGGGAGAGGCAGTGTGCCGCATCCTCGCAAACCTCGATATGGAGCCGGAGCTCGAGGGCGATGCACTGCGCCTCAAGATTCCCGCTTACCGCGAGGACATGGAGAGCTATCAGGATGTCGCCGAAGAGGTGATTCGCTTCTACGGCTACGAGCACATCGTCCCGAGCTTCTTAAAGAGCGCGGAGGTCACGAGCGGCGGTCTTAACGAGAGACAGCGCCGGGAGCTCAAGTTAAAGGAGACTCTCGCGGGCGGCGGCATGTACGAGGCAATTCACTATTCCTTCTTCTCTCCGGCGGACTTTAAAGCTGTTCCGCTATCCGGAGGGAAGCGAGGCACTCCGCGCGATTCGCATTCTGAATCCGATCAGCGAGGAACTCTCGCTCATGCGCACGGTGCTCTCGCCCTCGATGGCGAATGCCGTGATGCGGAACCAGAAGGCCGGAAATCTCTCCGGACGCCTCTTTGAGCTCGCAAAGGTCTTCATCCCGAAGTCCCTGCCGCTCACGGATTACCCGGAGAGAGAGCGCACTTTAGCATTTGCGTTCTTTGGCAAGGAGGAGAGCTTCTTTACGCTGAAGGGCGCCCTGGACCTCGCAGCCGAGAGTTTGCATGTCAAGTTCCGCTACGAGGCGTCGACCGAGCCGTTCACGCACCCCTATCAGACCGCAGCGGTCTATGTGGGCGAGGTGAAGGTGGGTTACCTCGGCAAGCTCGCTTACGATATTGCCGGGGAGCTGAATCTCCGCACGGATGCCTATCTCGCGGAGTGGATCTCGACACCATCGAGAGCCTGCCGCACGAGCCGGTGTACTTTACGCCGCTCCCGAAGTTCCCGGAGGTGCAGCGTGATTTGGCGCTCGTCATGGACAAGGCAATCAGCTGCGAGCAGGTCGTGAATCTGATTCAGAGCTGCAGCCCGCTGATTCGCGAGGTGAAGCTCTTCGATGTCTACGAGGGCGCACCGATACCGCCGACCAAGAAGAGCCTCGCGTTTACCCTGACCTTCCGTCCGGAGGAGAAGGCGTTCACGCCGGAAGAACTCGACAAGCTGACGCAGGAGATTCTGGAGAAGTTAAAGACAAGCTGTGACATTGCGCTCCGCGTCTGAGTAAAGAGTGCTTAAAAAGAAGAACAGTCATCGCCCCATGCGGAACAATAAGAAGCTGTCCTTCCGCGGGCGAAGCAAAAAGCTGCGTGCAGCTGCACGCAGCTTTTTGCGTAAGGTTTCTTATTCTGCCCGTATGTCATACAAGGCCCACTGCAAGAAGGCCGGATGGCATGCTTTCTGACATTTTCCTTCAACCATACTGTTTCAAGGAAGCGGTAAGCAGAGAAAAGCCTTGTACCGCAAGGGCTTGAATTACGACTCTTTTTGTCCGCTTGGCCTGAAACGGATACGCGCCTCGTACAGGAGCAATCGGAAATATCCAAAATCTGTCATTATGAGGTGTATCATCTGATTCGAACGGAGATATAACAAAGCATTTTAGCTTAGATTACAAAAGTCAACTGAATTCGGATAAAGAGCTGCGTGGGATGATTGTAAGATGAACTAGGACAATAAAAAAGAGCCGATGACGAACTCGTGGTATGATGAAGCTACCACACACCAACACACCAGGAGGTTCGCCATGGCCCAGAACGAGTATACCACAAATAGAAAATATCGCCACCTGACACGCGAAAAGCGCGCACAGATTGAAGTGCTACTGCAATTAAAGCTCCCAAAAAGTCGCATTGCGCGCGAAGTCGGGATTGCAAGGTCAACTTTATATAATGAACTTGCCAGAGGTACTGTACAGCAGTTAGGACGGAATCTGGAGCCATACACGCGCTACTTTGGAGATTCAGGACAGCGTGTCTACGAACATCGAAGACGAAATAGTCATTGCCCCATAAAGCTGCCGAAAGCCAAGAAATTCGTGTCTTTTGCGGTAAAGCAGATACTGACAAAGCATCTGGCACCTGATACGATTTGCGGTCTTGCCAAAGAAAAGGGCTGTTTCACCGAGATGGTTTGCAGCAAGACTCTTTATAACTATATTGAGCGTGGATTGTTAAAAGCTCGAAATATCGATCTCACGCTAAAGGTCAAACGTAAACAACACCGTAAGGGACACCCGCAGCATAAGCGGCTTTATGGTCTGAGTATTGAAGCCCGCCCCCAAGTAGTTAATCAGCGGGAAGAGTTTGGACATTGGGAGATTGATACCGTGGTCGGTCGAAGGGAATCGCAATCCGTTTTGTTGACACTGGATGAGCGAACCACAAGATTTCGACACATTATAAAGATACCCGGTAGAAGCACACAGGCGGTTGAGCAAGGTTTAAAAACGCTCCGAGAGCTGTACGGAGAACAATTCAGCCAAGTTTTTCGCTCCATCACAAGTGATAATGGCAGTGAATTTGCTTCACTGCCACAGTTACTTCCCACGATACCCATATACTATGCTCATCCGTACTCCGCCTACGAACGCGGACTGAACGAAAAGCAGAACTCCTTGATTCGCCGATTCTTGCCGAAGGGGCGTTCTTTTGATGTCGTTACGGATGAGCAAATACGAGAGATTCAGGACTGGATCAATCAACTCCCCCGAAAATCTTTTCATTACCGTTCGCCGGAGGAATTATTTCAGACTGTCCTACCTGATCTTGCAATCTAGCTAAAGAGCTGCGTGACCATCCGCATCACAGGGGGCGGGACATGTGCCCGTGCGGAGAGCGAAAATACACGAATGCTGCCGTTAGGAGGCGCATCATCCGGTCTGAAAGGCGACCGAGCGAAGCGTTTCGGTTCAGTCTTTTTTCTTCGGATTTTTCGGGAACCAGCCCTTTTTGACGCGCTCCTCCTGCTCAAAGAGCTCGAGGATACTCCAGAGGCAGCTCACGCCGAATACGGCTGTGAGGGCGCTCGGAACCGTGCCGCGGAGAAAGAGGGAAACTGCGAGTGCCGCGACGCCGAGCAGGGCAAAGAGCGGCCAGATTTGTTTGCCGAAGTAGTACTCGCCCTTCACGACAATGGGGTGAAAGGCGCCTATCATCAAAAAGGCACCGAAACCGATTAAGAGGCCGTTCAAATTCATGGGACATCCTTTCTCTTCACAGCAATACCACGAAATGAAAGCAGTTTCATATTGCTAATCAAGATTGACAGGATGAGAATAGCAGAGCACGGTAAGAAAAAACAGTGCCGTGGCAACAAAAAGAAAAATTATGATACGAAGAAAAAGAGAATCAAGAGACAAGAGAAGTAAGAGGCGAGAGAAGTGAGAGGCGAGAGAAGTAAGAGGCGGGAGAAGTAAGGGGCGAGAGAAGTAAGGGGCGAGAGAAGTAAGAAGCGAGAGAAATAAGAGGCAAGAGAAGTAAGAGGCAAGAGAATCAAGGGATAAGAAATTCAAAAAAAAACAAGAAGACAAAGGAACAAAAAAATCCCTGTCTCCGGGTGCCGCTGTGATGTGGCTTCCTGAGACAGGGATTTTAACAAATTGCGTCAGACTCAGAGCATCAGCTCATAGTAGCGGAGCGAGGTGGTCTCCCGGAAGCCGTTTGCCGTATAGAGGCGGACTGCCGGCGTATTGGAAGCCGTGACCTGCATGGTAGCCTTCGTGTAGCCGAGCTTCTTTAAGAGGCCCAGGAACTGCGGGAAGAGCTCACTGCCGACACCCTGTCCCACCAGATCCTTCCGCACGGAGACGCGGTGCAGATACGCGTTGTGATCCTTCATCGGCGTCACAAAGCAACGGAAAGCCGGGCGCTTCTCGTTCGGACGGAAAATCTCATAGGCGCGGAAGCCTTCCGCCGAGGGCTTGGACTCGCGGAAACGGTAGCGCGGATCCGGGGTCTCTTTGTCCTCGAGGCTGCAGGCCATTTCGGTCTCCTCCTCGGCGAGGTGGGCACCGATCGAGAGCAGCACCGGCAGAGCATCCTTGCAGGCGCTGTCCACGGCAAAGCGGACAATCGGCGCGGAGCCCTTTAAGCTCTTGCCCGGGAACGTAATCTTTGCCTTTTCCCAGAGGCGGTGGAAATAGCCCTGTCTGCGGTGATCCGGGTCCGTGAAGGCATAGACCTCAAAAATCTGGTCGCCGAGACCGCAGAGTGCCATTGCGGCGCAGAGCTCCTTGGAGTCCTCGTCCTCATAGGCGAGAAGGTACTTGGTGCCGGGCTCGCGGAGCGGGAAAGACATCGAAAAGGCTTCCTTCTCATGGCAACGCTTCAGGAGAGCCAGGATTCTGTCCTGCTCTCCGTGGTTGAATCGATCTTGTTCTGTTAATTTCATAGAGCTCCCATCTGCATCTTCTGCATGACATATCAGGTCATAGATTTTTTTCATTATAGCATAGATTTACACCCTGTGCGACGCGGAGAAAAGCTGTAAGAAAACCGTAAAGAGGCATCCCGCATTGCACGGCGGGGCAAAAAAACATATAATGGGAAAAACATGTTTGTTGCCGCCGACAGGAGGAAGCGATGATTACAACTTTACTGAATAAAATCAAAGAGACCAAGGCACCGGTCTGCGTGGGTCTGGATCCCATGCTGGCGTATATTCCGGACGAGGTAAAAAAAGCCGCGTTTGCCGAAAAGGGTGAAAATTTGGAGGGAGCGGCCGAGGCCTGCTGGCGCTTTAACGAGGCCATCCTCAAGGCGACGGCAGATTTGATTCCGGCCGTGAAGCCGCAGATTGCGATGTACGAGCAGTTCGGAATTCCCGGCCTCATCGCCTATGAAAAGACCGTTCGCTTTGCGAAGAAGCTCGGGCTCATCGTGATTGCCGATGTGAAGCGCGGCGACATCGGTTCGACCTCGGCGGCGTATGCGGAGGGACACCTCGGCAGCATCACCATCGGCGAGAAGCAGTTCTTCCCCTTTGACGCGGATATGGCGACCGTGAACCCCTACCTCGGCAGCGACGGCGTAAAGCCTTTCCTTGAGGTCTGCGGACGCTGTGACAAGGGTATTTTTGTGCTCGTCAAGACCTCGAATCCCTCGAGCGGCGAGTTGCAGGATCAGCTGATTGACGGCGAGCCGCTCTATGCGCGGGTCGCGGATCTCACCTCCGCCTGGGGCGAGTCCCTCATGGAGGGCGCGTGGTCCAATGTCGGTGCGGTGGTCGGCGCGACCTACCCGAAGATGCTTGCGGAGCTCAGAGCGCGCATGCCGCACACGTTCTTCCTGATTCCGGGCTACGGCGCCCAGGGCGGCAAGGCGGAGGATCTCGCGGTCGCGTTTAACGCGCAGGGCGAGGGCGGCATTGTGAACTCTTCGCGCGGCATCATTGCGGCGTGGAAGCAGGAGAAATATCAGAACTTCGGCGCGGAAGCCTTCGCCGACGCAGCGCGTCAGGCGACGGTCGACATGATTCTGGATTTGCAGCGTTGCATCCGCTTCTGAGACAGAAAACGGGAGAAGCACAACATGAGCGAAAGTGAGAGAGCGCGCGTCCGTACTGGGACAGCGCGCGTTATGTCCGGGCGTCTATGACCTTCGGCTCCTGGCGCCGCAGATTGCGGCTGCGGCACGCCCGGGACAGTTTGTAAATGTATTTCTGAATAACGGCGCGCACATCCTGCCGCGCCCCATCAGTCTCTGCGGTATCGACAGCGAGAACGGTATCCTGCGCCTCGTGTACCGCGTGACGCGGGAGGGAAGCGGCACCGAAGAGCTCTCTCGCTATACGGCGGGCACCGAGCTTTTGCTCCTCGGCCCGCTCGGGAACGGGTTTCCGACGGAACTCGACAATGCCGCCGTGGTCGGCGGCGGCATCGGGATACCGCCGCTCCTTGAGCTCCTCTGGGCGCTCCCGGGGAAAAAGACCGCTCTTCTCGGCTATCGCAGCAAGTCCCAGCTCTTTTTGCTCGAGGACTTTTGCGGTTGCGGCCGATGAGGTGAAGATTGCGACCGAGGACGGGAGTCTCGGCATCCGGGGCAACGTCGTGGATCTGCTCCGCGCGCTTCCGGAAAAGCCGAAGGCGATTTTGAGCTGCGGCCCGCTGCCCATGCTCCGCGCGCTGAAAGGCGTACGCGGCAGAGGAAGGCATTCCGCTCTGGGTCTCCATGGAAGAGCGCATGGCCTGCGGCATCGGCGCCTGCCTCGGCTGCATCACCGAGAGCGCGGAGGTTGATGCGCACTCGAATGTTAAAAACAAGCGCGTCTGTGCCGACGGACCGGTGTTTCGCGCAGAGGAGGTGGTGCTTTGAACATTTCAACGGAAGTGAGTCTCGCGGGCATCACCCTCAAAAACCCCGTGATGACGGCGAGCGGCACCTTCGGGGCCGGAGAAGAGTACAGCGAATTTGTGGACCTGAATAAGCTCGGCGCGGTCGTGACCAAGGGGGTCGCGGCCGTTCCGTGGGCGGGCAACCCGACGCCCTCGCATCGCGGAGACGCCGGGCGGCATGCTGAATGCGATCGGCCTGCAGAATCCGGGCGTGGATGTTTTCCTCGAGCGGGATTTGCCCTTCTTAAAGCGGTTTGACACCCGCGTCGTGGTCAATGTCTGCGGCCACAGCGAAGAGGAGTATGTCGAGGTCGTGGAGCGGCTCCGCGAGGCGCCGGTTGATTTTCTTGAGCTCAACATCTCCTGCCCGAACGTCAAAGAGGGCGGCATTGCCTTTCGGCACGCAGGCAAAGGCGGTCGAGCACATCACCCGCCGCGTGAAGGAGAGGGCGGCGCAGCCGTTAATCGTCAAGCTCTCGCCGAATGTCACGGATATCACCGAGACTGCGCGCGCGGCGGAGGCGGGCGGCGCGGATGTGCTCTCGCTGATCAACACGCTGACCGGCATGAAAATCGACATTATGCGGCGCAGCTTTGTGCTCGCAAATCGCACCGGCGGTCTCTCGGGACCCGCAGTGCACCCGATTGCGGTGCGCATGGTCTATGACTGCGCACATGCGGTCAAGCTGCCGTTAATCGGCATGGGCGGCATTTCGACCGCCGCCGATGCCATCGAGATGATACTCGCCGGCGCGACGGCGGTTTCGGTCGGCACCGCAAACTTTTATAATCCTTGCGCTTCGGAGGAAGTCGCGGCGGGGATTGCCGCTTATCTTGAGCAGACAGGAACCGGGGATATCAGAGAACTGATCGGCGCAGTGCGCTGAACAAGGGGGAGACGATGGAACAGTACAAGCAGGAATTTATTGAGTTTATGATTTCGTGCGAAGTCTTAAAGTTCGGGGACTTCGTGACCAAGAGCGGCAGAAAGACGCCGTTCTTTGTGAACACCGGCTTTTACCGCACCGGAACGCAGCTAAAGCAGCTCGGCGCCTACTATGCGCGCGCCATCCACGCGGCGTTCGGCGAGGAGGCGACCTTGCTCTTCGGACCGGCGTACAAGGGCATTCCGCTCTGCGTCGCAGCTTCGATCGGCATGAGCGAGCTCTATGAGCAGGAAGTGGGCTATGTCGCAAACCGGAAGGAAGTCAAGGACCACGGCGACAAGGGGATTCTCCTCGGCGCGCCGATCAAGGACAGCGATAAGCTCGTGATTGTCGAGGATGTCACGACGGCCGGAACCTCGATTGAGGAGACCATGCCGATTATCAAGGCGCAGGGCAACGCAGAGGTACTGGGCCTTGTGGTCAGCGTGGATCGCTGCGAGAGAGGCAAGGGCAAAAAGAGCGCGCTCTCCGAGATTTCGGAGCGCTACGGCATCAAGACGACAGCAATCGTCACGATGAAGGAGGTCATTGAACACCTCTACCGGCGTGAAGTGAACGGCAAGGTGATGATCGACGATGCGCTGATGGAGAGAATCGATGCCTACTACCGTGAATACGGTGCGGAGGAGGACTGAGCCTGTCCATGGATAAAATCCGATGGAAACATCGCCTGCTCGGAACCCTGCTTTTTGTCATTTATCTCGCGGGGCTCAGCTATTTTCTCTTCTTCGCCGAGGCACTCGGCAGGCAGGGGAGGAGCAGTGCGAATCTGCGCTACAACATTGTGCTGTTCCGGGAAATCTGGCGTTTCTGGCATTACCGCCACATACTCGGCTACCGCGCTTTTATCCTGAATACCTTCGGCAATGTCTTTGCCTTTGTGCCCTTCGGCTTTTTTTGCCGATTGTGAGCGGAAAGCGTCACAGCTTTTTTTCCGCAGCCTGATTGCGGGGATGTTGTTTTCGGGGCTCATTGAGACAGCGCAGCTTCTGACCCGGCTCGGCAGTTTTGATGTCGACGATATTTTTTTGAATACGATCGGCGTTGTCATGGGATATTTTTATTTTCCGGCTGTTTCTTAGGAGGTTAAATCGTGCGTCTGCCTAATCCCTTTCGAAAAAAAGAATATAAATTTCTGACGCCGGTCGCAAAGAGCGACGACTCGATTCTGGAGCGCCCGGAATTTCTGCCGGAAGAAGAGCGGGTGCGCCGCAGCAAGCAGCGGCGCCCGAAAAAGAAAAGGCAAACAGAATCAGCAGCTCTCTTCGCTGATCAGCTACCTGAAGAAGCCGCACTCCGAGACCGGGCTCACGGCACTTTGCGGCGGCGTGGTCGCTGTGCTCTTTACGGTGCTCGCCTTTTTTTCAGCATGATACAGGCAGCGGGGAAACCCTCGCTCACGGTTTCGGCAGCGGTCATGAGCGCCATGCTGGTTTCAATCTACGGCATTTACCTTGCGGTGACCGCGCTCCGCGAGAAGGAAAAAAATCAGCTTTACACCTGGATCGGGCTCTCGCTCTGCGGTCTGGTGCTGGTGACTTGGTTAATCGCCCAGTTCCTCGGGCTCAGCAGCTGATGGAGCGGGAAACGCTGCTCGGCGAGCGGTTTCGGCTCGCAAGGGAGCGACTCGCGGAGATACCGGCGGAGCGCTTTGCGACCGAGCGCTTTCGGGGGTTTTTCGGTCGGGAGGCGCGTGCTCTTCTGACGGCCGCAGAGGAGAGCGGAGAGGCGCGGAGCAGGGCACTCTGCCTTATGTTGCCCGGCAATACGGAAGAGGAGGCACTGCTCGCAGCCCTGTCTTCCGTCTGTAGCCGCGCGTTTTCGCCGCAGTGCGACACGGCGCTTATTGTGCGCTGCCTCGAGTTGTTTCTCCAGTGCTACGGGCTGCTTGCCCGGGGCAGTGCGCCGGGTGAGATACGGACAGCGATGTATTACGATTTATTCGATTACGCGGAAGAGGATGTGCGGCAGCGTTTTTCGGCGCGGGCAGAGGGACCCTTTAGTCTGACGGTCACCTTGCCCGGAGAGTTGCCCTGGTATGCGGACCGGTATCCGGAGGTCGCCGCAGCGCGCGCCGAAGATTTATCGCTTTTTCTCGACAAAGCGCTGCGCGACAGACTGCGCCCGCTCATCCGTGAAACGGCGGACGAAACGGTGCGTGAAAAATGCCTTGCGGCGATTTTGCGGTATCAGCGTGTGTGCGAAAATGACACGCGATATTCCGCGCGGCAACAGAGCTGGCTTCGCGAGCTCTATGCGCCGGACAGCAAATAAAAATTGGGATTGAGCTCAAAGAAGAGCGCCGATATAATACAAGTGAAACGATTGAATAAGGAGGGTGCAATGGCAAAAGTCGGAATTGTGATGGGCAGTGATTCGGATATGCCCGTGATGGCACAGGCAGCGGCATTTTTGGAGAAAATGGGGATTGAATACGAGATGCGCATTATCTCGGCGCACCGCGAGCCGGATGTCTTTTTTGAGTGGGCAAACGGTGCCAGAGAGCGCGGTCTCTCGGTCATCATCGCGGGAGCGGGCAAGGCAGCGCATCTGCCGGGCATGTGCGCGGCGCTCTTTTCGCTGCCGGTCATCGGCATCCCGATGAAGACCTCGGATCTCGGCGGTGTGGATTCGCTCTACTCGATTGTGCAGATGCCGAGCGGCATTCCCTGCGCGACGGTCGCAATCAACGGCGGCAAGAACGCGGGCATTCTCGCGGCAAAGATTCTCGCGGTCGGCGACAAGGCGCTCGAGGAGAAGCTGCAGGCATTTCAGAAGGAAATGCGCGATGAGGTCGTCGGTAAGGATGAAAAACTGCAGCGCGAGGGTTACCAGAGTTTTCTCAAGTGAGAGGAGCCGCAATGGATTACAGAAATTCCGGAGTTGACATTGAGGCGGGCTATGCGTCCGTCGAACTGATGAAACAGTATGTAAAGCGCACGCTGCGCCCCGAGGTGATGGGGGGCATCGGCGGCTTTTCGGGTGCTTTCTCCCTTGCGGGCATCAAGAACATGGAGGATCCGGTGCTTCTGTCCGGAACCGACGGCGTCGGCACCAAGTTAAAAATTGCGTTTTTGCTGGATCGCCACGATACCATCGGCATTGACTGTGTCGCGATGTGCGTGAACGATGTCGCTTGCGCGGGCGGCGAGCCGCTCTTTTTCCTCGACTACATTGCCTGCGGCAAGAATATTCCGGAGAAGATTGCGACAATTGTCTCCGGTGTCGCGGAGGGCTGCGTGCAGGCGGGCTGCGCGCTGGTCGGCGGTGAGACCGCGGAGCACCCGGGACTCATGCCCGAGGACGAATATGACCTCGCGGGCTCTCGGTCGGCGCCTGCGACAGAAAGGACCTGATTACGGGCGAAGAACTGAAGCCGGGCGATGTCCTGATCGGCATTGCGTCGAGCGGTGTTCACTCGAACGGTTTCTCCCTGGTTCGCAACATCTTTGAGATGAGCAAGGAAAATTTGACGCGCTTCTATCCGGAACTCGGCGCCACCCTCGGCGAAGTGCTGCTCGCGCCGACCCGCATCTATGTGAAGGCGTTAAAGAGCGCGAAGGAGGCGGGTGTCCGCATTCACGCCTGCAGCCATATCACGGGCGGCGGTTTCTACGAGAATGTGCCGCGCATGCTGAAAGACGGTGTCCGCGCGGAAATCCGGAAGGATTCCTATGAGGTTCCGGCCATTTTCCGCCTGATGGCAGAGAAGGGCGAAGTCAGCGAACACGTCATGTACAACACCTTTAACATGGGTGTCGGCATGGTGGTCGCGGTCGATCCGGCCGATGTCGAGAAGACCCTCGAGGCCTTCCGGGCAGCGGGCGAAAAGAGCTTTGTGATCGGCGAATGCAAGGCGGGCGAAAAAGGGCGTCGACTTATGCTGAGAGTCGGCGTGCTGGTGAGCGGCGGCGGGACCAATCTGCAGGCAATCCTCGATGCCGAGAAAAGCGGTGTGATTCGCCATGCGAAGGTGGTCTATGTGCTCTCGAACAATGCCTCCGCTTACGGACTGCAGCGCGCGGCGGCGGCGGGGATTGCGAACGAATGCATCTCCCCGGCGGACTTTCCGGATCGGGAGGCCTTTCACCGCGCCCTGCTCGAGGCGGTGGAGCGCGAAAAGCTGGATCTCATCGTGCTCGCGGGCTATCTCGTAAAAATTCCGGATGAGATGATACGCCGCTATCGCGGCCGGATTTTAAACATTCACCCCTCGCTGATTCCGAGTTTTTGCGGCAAGGGCGCATACGGCTTAAAGGTGCATGAACAGGCCTTGCGGCGCGGTGTCAAGGTGACCGGCGCGACCGTGCATCTCGTGGACGAGGGGCTCGATGAGGGGCCGATACTCCTTCAGAAAGCGGTCGAGGTGAAGCCCGGCGACACGCCGGAGATCTTACAGCGGCGCGTCATGGAAGAAGCAGAATGGATTTTATTGCCGCGTGCCATTGAAGAGATGGCGCGCGAGGCAAGTGAGAGAGGGGACAGGGCATGAGAGTACTGGTAGTCGGCGGCGGTGGCAGAGAACATGCGATTTGCCGGAAACTGCGGGAGAGCGGACGGCTCTCGAAACTCTACTGCGCGCCGGGCAATGCCGGCATCGCGGAAGTCGCGGAATTGGTGCCGATCGGCGCGATGGAATTCGAAAAAATCCGAGACTTTGCCCTGCGGGAGAAGATTGATCTTGTTGTGATCGGCATGGACGATCCGCTGATCGGCGGACTCGCAGACTTTCTGGAAGAAGCGGGACTCAAGGTCTTCGGGCCGAAGAAAAACGCGGCGATTCTTGAGGGCTCCAAGGCTTTCGCGAAGGAACTCATGAAAAAGTATGAGATTCCGACGGCAGCTTACGAGAGCTTTACGGACTACGAGGCGGCGAAGCGCTATCTCGAGACCTGCAAGATTCCGGTGGTGCTCAAGGCGGACGGTCCGGCGCTCGGAAAGGGCGTTTTGATTTGCGAGACCCGCGAGGCGGCCGAAGAGGGACTGCGGGAAATGATGCTCGAGCGGAAGTTCGGCGCCTCCGGTGACAAGGTGGTCATTGAGGAGTTCATGACGGGTCGCGAGGTCTCCGTGCTCTCCTTTGTGGACGGCAAGACCATACGCATCATGGCGAGCGCGCAGGATCATAAGAGAGCCAAGGACGGCGATCAGGGTCTCAATACGGGCGGCATGGGAAATTATTCGCCGAGCCCCTACTACACGGATGAAATCGCGCGGTTTTGCGAGGAGAAGATTTATCAGCGCACGGTCGATGCGATGGCGGCGGAGGGGAGACCCTTCCAGGGTGTCATCTTCTTCGGACTCATGCTGACGCCGGACGGTCCCCGCGTGCTCGAGTACAATGTGCGCTTCGGTGACCCGGAGGCACAGGTTGTGCTCCCGCGCATGGAGAATGACCTCCTCGAAGTGATGCTCGCCTGCGTCGAGGGGAAACTTGACGAGGTACAGCTCAAGTTCTGCGACAAGGCCTGCGTCACGGTCGTACTTGCGAGCGAGGGCTATCCCGTGAAGTACGAGAAGGGGCTGCCGATTTCGGGACTTGAGAGCCTGAAGAGCGAGCCGGATGTCTACTGCTATCACGCGGGCACGCGCTTTTGACGACGAAGGGCGCGTTGTCACGAACGGCGGCCGGGTGCTCGATGTCACGGCGCTCGGCAAGACCATACGCGAGGCGAGAGAGAGAGCCTACGCGGCGGCGGAGAAGATTTCGTTTGCCAACAAGTATATGCGGACGGACATTGCCCTTGCGGGTGTCGCGGCCGAAGAGGCACAGCAGGCGTGAATCACTGATAAGAAAAAGCCAAATCGCAACAAAACTGCGGTTTGGCTTTTTTCTGCTTTTCAAAAAAGGAGGCGGCATGAATCAGGAACAGCGGAAATATTTGAGTTTGCTGGCAGAGAAATTTCCCGACACGCCAGGCCGTATGCACGGAGATTATCAACCTCGCGGCGATTATGAATCTCCCGAAGGGCACCGAGCACTTCATGAGCGACATTCACGGCGAGTACGATGCCTTTTTGCATATCATGAACAACTGCTCGGGCGTGATTCGCGAAAAAATCGAGATGATTTTTGCGGATGTGCTGAACGACACCGAAAAGCGGGCGCTGCGCACGCTGATTTACTATCCGAAGGAGGCGCTGCAGCGCCTGCACGACGAGGGGAAAATTTCGCCGAAGTGGTACCGCGAGACTCTCCGGCGCATGATTGAAATTGCGCGCGTGCTCTCTTCAAAGTATACGCGCTCCAAGGTCAGAAAGGCGATGCCGAAAGAATTCGGCTATATCATCGATGAGCTGTTGCACGCTCTGCCGGACGAGGACGGCAACCAGCTTGCCTACCACGAGCGCATTCTGGACACGATCGTCGGCATTCAGAACGGCGATGAGTTCATCATCGCACTCGCCGCACTGATTAAGCGCCTCGCGGTGGATCACCTGCACATTGTCGGCGACCTTTTTGACCGCGGCGCCGACGCCGATAAAATCATTGAGCTCTTGCTCGACTACCCTCGCTCGACATCCAGTGGGGCAATCACGATGTGCTCTGGATGGGCGCTGCCGCGGGCAATGAGGCCTGCATCGCGAATGTCGTCCGGAACAATGTGCGCTACAACAACATTCGTATCTTGGAGAGCGGCTACGGCATTTCGCTTCGCCGCCTGCAGCTCTTTGCCGAAAAGACCTACGAGGGCACGCCGGCGAAGGCCATGGTCAAAGCCATCAATGTGATGATGTTCAAGGCGGAGGGAGAGTTGATTCTCCGGCACCCCGAGTTCGAGATGCAGGACAGACTCCTGCTCGACAAGGTGGACACGGAGAAGGGGACAGTCACGATTGACGGCGTTGAATATGCGATGAACACGATGGAATTCCCGACCGTCGATTGGAGCGATCCTTACCGGATGACGCCGGAAGAGCGGGAAGTCATGGACGACTTAAAGCGCTCGTTCTGCCAGAGCCCGCAGCTTCGGCGCCACATCGAATTTCTCTATGCGGTCGGCAGCGTCTACCTCAAAATGAACGATAACCTCCTGTTCCACGGCTGCGTGCCGCTGACCGAGGACGGGCAGATGGAGGAGGTCAATTTCTTTGGGCAGTTCCTGCGCGGCAAGAGTTATTTCGAATTCTGCGAAAAAGCGGCGCGCCTCGCCTATAATACCGGCGAAGCGCGCTATGTGGACTTTATGTTTTATCTCTGGGGCGGCCCGAAGTCGCCGATGTGCGGCCGCGTCGTAAAGACCTTTGAACGCAGCTACCTCGACGACAAGGCGAGCTGGAAAGAGCCGCAGGACCCCTATTATCTCTACCTCGACTCCGAGGCGACGAGCCGCATGATACTCCGGGAGTTCGGCTTAAAGTCCGACCTCTCGCACATCATCAACGGGCACACGCCGGTGCACGCCTCGGCGGGCGAAAATCCGATCAAGGCGGGCGGCAAACTGATTGTAATCGACGGCGGCTTTTCGCGCGCCTACCATAAAACCACGGGCATCGCGGGCTACACGCTGATCTATAACTCCCACGGCATGCGCATCAAGAGCCACATGCCCTTTGAGTCGGTGGAGCGCGTGATCAGTGAGAACCTGGACATCGAATCCCGCGCAAACCAGTTTGAGATCGAGCCCTACCGCGTGATGGTCGGGGACACCGACATCGGCAAGCGGCTCGCGGCGCAGATCGAAGATCTGAACGAGCTCCTCACCGCCTACCGGGACGGCTCCATCTTAGAGCGCGTCGAGTGAGAGCTCAGAGCTCCCCGCGCTTAAAGCGCTGAATCAGCTCGTTGCCGACACTGGCGGTCGTCGGATTGTCGGGGATTTCATCCCGCGGCACAAACGAGGCCTCGCAGAGTTCGTTCTCATCGAGGCGGATGCGGTCGGAACCGTCGAGCTCCGCGGTATAGGCGAGCATCAGCGAGTCGGAGAAGGACCAGGGCTGTACGGCATAGGGACGGATGTTCTTGACCTTGAGCCCGGTCTCTTCCATGACTTCGCGTTCCACCGCCTGTTCCGGGGTCTCACCGACCTCCACAAAGCCTGCAACCAACGCCTTCCGGCGATAGTCGGAGGCGTTTTTTGCGTAGCGGGTTAAGAGCAGGCGATCGCCGTCCCGCACCGCGACAATGACGGCAGGGCTTATTTTCGGGTATTCTATGAGACCGCAGTGCTTGCAGCACATCGCGCGCTCGTGTTCGGAATGTGTCATCGGCGCGCCGCAGCGCCCGCAGAATTTCCGCTGGTCGTAAAAGCGGTATAGCTGTGTCGCGGTAATCGCGGCAAAGGCGAGATAGCGGGGGCTCAGGTCCCGGAGCTCCGTCGGGCCGAGAAAGCGATAGCCCTCGCCGAGTTTTCCGGCGGGCAGGGCGCTCGCAGGCAGCAGAAAGAAAAAGTCCTCGTCGATCGCAAAGAGATAGCGCGCCTTCTGACAGAGGGACGGAAACGGGAGACTCTCTGTCTCGAAATCGGCGAAGCGCGGCAGCGTAAAGCCGTCGTCCGTTGCCCGGAAGAGCACACCCTCCCGGGCGACCAAAACAAGGAAAGAACGCCGCGCGGGCGTTCTCTCCGTGTGATAGCTTACATCATAGTGATGCGGTGCAATATCCTGAATCATGCTTATTCAGATACTCCTGTCTGATACTGTTCCAACAAACCGGTTTTGACATTCCAGAGTTTCCGCGAGAGATCCACATAGGTCTGGTGCGGGTACTCGAAGCGCTTTGACTCCTCCCAGAGGGTCGCAAGCTCTTCCTTGCAGTGCTGCCGGATGTCCATGACCTTCGGGGACTCGTAGACACAGCTGCCCTTTTCAAAGACCGGAACCAGGAGCTCTTTCATGCGGTAGGAACCGCCGGGGAGCAGCGTCTTTTTCCAGGTCTCGATCGGGTCGAAGAGTAGCAGCGGCTCGTCCGCGGAGAACTGTTCGTCCGCGAGCGCAATGAGGTCTGCGACTATCATGCCCTGCAGGTCGTAGATGCGATACACTTTTTTGTCGCCGGGATTGGTGATTTTCTCGGCGTTTTCCGAAATTTTGATTTTCGGCAGGAAGCGCTGCTCCGTCTCGCTCCAGATGGCCGCGAGTTTGTAGACGCCGCCGAAAGCCGGGCAGTCCTTCGAGGTAATCAGGTTGGTGCCGACACCCCAGGAGTTGATGGTCGCGCCCTGCGCCTTCAGAGAGCCGATCAGGTTCTCATCGAGATCGTTGGAGGCCGAGATAATCGCATCGGTGAAGCCCTCGGCGTCGAGCGCTGCCTTGACCTTTTTCGAGAGGTAAGCTAAGTCGCCCGAATCCATGCGGATGCCGTAGCGCTTCGGGTGTATGCCTTTTTCGCGCAGTTCCTTGAAAACCTGAATCGCATGCGGCAGGCCGCTGTCCAGCGTGTCGTAAGTATCGATTAAGAGGATGCAGGCATCCGGATAGAGTTTCGCATAGGCGCGGAACGCAGAGAGCTCATCCGGGAAACTCATAATCCAGGAGTGCGCGTGCGTGCCGCTCACGGGGACATCGAAAATCTGTCCGCAGAGTACATTCGAGGTGCCGACACAGCCGGCAATCATCGCGGCGCGCGCGCCGTAGATACCGGCATCCGGACCCTGGGCTCTGCGGCAGCCGAACTCCATCACGCCGTCGCCCTGCGCCGCGCGCACAATGCGGGCTGCCTTGGTCGCAATGAGGCTCTGGTGGTTGATGATATTCAGAAGCGCGGTCTCGATGAGCTGTGCCTGCATAATCGGCGCAATGACTTTGACGAGCGGTTCGCGCGGGAAAATGACCGTGCCCTCCGGAATCGCGTAAATATCGCCGGTGAAGCGGAAGTCCCGCAGATAGTCGAGAAAGGCGGGCTTAAAGATACCGAGGCTCTCCAGATAGGCGATATCCGCCTCCGTAAAGTGCAGGTTCTTTACATAGTCGATGAGCTGGTCGAGTCCCGCACAGATCGCATAGCCGTTGCCCTCGGGGTTCGCGCGGTAAACATGTCGAAGATGACGGTCTTGTTGACATCCTCGTTTTCAAAATAGCCCTGCATCATCGTGAGCTCATACAGGTCTGTCAGTAGGGTCAGATTTCGCATTTGTTTTTGTGCCGCGTCAGGCCTGTTTCTTGCCCTGGTTCGCGACTGCCTCCATCTTTTTCTTCAGTGCTTCTTGGTCGCCGAGATAGTAGTGGCGAATCGGTTTGAAGGAATCGTCGAACTCGTAGACGAGCGGGGTGCCGGTCGGAATGTTGACCCCGATGATATCCTCCTCGGAGATATTGTCAAAGTACTTGACGAGGGCGCGGAGAGAGTTGCCGTGTGCCGCGATGATGACGCGCTTGCCGGCTTCCATCTCGGGGCGAATCACTTCGTTGAAGTAGGGCACCACGCGCTCAATCGTGGTCTCCAGGCTCTCGCAGTCGGGGAGCAGCGCCGGGTCCACATCGCGGTAAGCCGGGCTCTTCTTTGCGCTTCTGTCGTCATTCGGATCCAGCACCGGCGGCTTTTGGTCGAGAACGAGCGGCGCCAGATCTTGACCTGCTCCTCGCCGTACTTCTCGGCGGTCTCCGCCTTGTTGAGACCCTGGAGGGCACCGTAGTGGCGCTCGTTTAACTTCCAGCTCTTCACGACCTCGAGCCAGTCGCGGTCCATCTCGTCCAGAATGTGGTTCAGCGTGTGGATTGCGCGCTTTAAGTAGGAAGTAAAGCAGATGTCAAAATCATAGCCCTCAGCCTTTAAGAGCTGACCGGCAGCCTTTGCCTCCTCGTGGCCCTTGTCCGAGAGGTCCACATCCATCCAGCCGGTGAACAGATTTTTCTTGTTCCACTCACTTTCGCCGTGTCGCACCAATACGAGTTTCATCATCGCAATCGCTCCTTTCGTAAGCCCTGACTCCGCGTCACAGTCGGCGTATTTACCAGGCTTTAGAGCATGATAACACAAAGCGGCGGGCTTTTCCATGCGCTATAGCGAATGGGGCAAAGCGCATTGAGTTTTTGTGCCGCTTTTGTTAGAATTAGACATTATGACGAAAACGGAGGCTGCTATGGGCAAAAAAATTGCTGTTGATTAACACGGGAGGCACCTTTTCTTCGGTGCCGAGCGAAAAGGGACTTGCACCGGGCATCAACCTCGAGGAAATTATGAAAACCATAGGTCCGATCGGCGACGGACACACCTTTGAGTTAAAGGACTATGCTTCCCTCGACTCGGCGAACATTACGCCGGAGGACTGGGTTGCGATTGCGAATCTCGTTGCGGCGGCCAGAGAGGACTGTGACGGTGTCGTCATCATCCACGGCACGGACAGCATGTCCTACACCTCCTCGATGCTCTCGTTCATGCTCCAGAATATCGAGATGCCGGTCATTCTGACGGGAAGCCAGCTGCCGCTCCGCGCGCCCCTGACCGATGCAATCGATAACCTCCGCTGCGCGATTACGGCGGGCTTAAGCGGCATGCTGCGCGGCGTCTACACGGTCTTTCACCAGAAGCTCATTCTCGGCTGCCGTACCTCGAAGGTGAGAACTGTCTCGTTCAATGCCTTTGAGTCGGTCAACTATCCGCTGATCGGCGAATTCAATGCGTTCGGCATGCAGGTCTTAAAGGAGCCGCTCCGCCGCGCGGCGTTTCAGCTCTCGCCGGAGTACTCGGAGAACATCGCGGTCTTAAAAATTTTCCCTGGCATGCACGCGGATATCTTCCGCTATCTCTATGACAAGGGCTGCGAGGGCGTGTTTGTCGAGGCCTTCGGTCTCGGCGGCGTGCCCTTCCTTCACAATAATATCCTGGAGGAGATTGACCGCGCGAGCAGCAAGGGCATGAGCATTTTGGTCGGCAGCCAGTGCCGCTACGAGGGCAGCAATCTCGATGTCTACGAGACCGGTCTTCGCGTGCAGGAGAGCGGCGGCATCCCGGTCTTTGATATGACCCAGGAGGCGACGGTCACAAAGCTCATGTGGGCGCTCGGCAGAAGCAAGGAGAGAGAAGATGTGCGGAAGTCCTTCTTCACGAACTATGTGGATGAGGTCACTTTGCCGCGCCTCCGCTGAGGGAAAGCGTGTTTCTTCCTTGACAGAGAAATCAGGCTGATTATACTGGAAAAAACCTATAGCCAAAGGCGTTGACAAAGAGAGTAGACACGGAAAACAGCAAAAGAGAGTCGGGGACGGTGGAAGCCCGGCGCCAAGTACCCGTGTTGAAAATCACTTTCGAGCCGCTCTCCGGAGCCGTAGCGCAAGCTGCGGGGTAGGGAGAGACGTAGGCCCCACGTCACGGGGAAAAGCGAAATACAGGTGGTACAGCGAAAGCAGAGAGCGTTCGTCCTGAGAGGGGCGGGCGCTTTTTCTTTTGAGACAGGAGGATGGAGCAGTGTACAGAAAAGTCCCAACAGACATGAACTTTGTGGCGCGCGAGGGCGAAGTCGAGAAGTTCTGGGCCGAGAATCAGATTTTTGAGAAGTCCGTCGAGCAGCGCGAGGGCTGCGAGACCTATATGTTCTACGACGGGCCGCCGACCGCAAACGGCAAGCCGCACATCGGCCACGTCGAGACCCGTGTCATCAAGGACATGATTCCGCGCTACCACGCGATGAAGGGACAGTATGTCCCGCGAAAGGCAGGCTGGGACACCCACGGTCTGCCGGTCGAGCTCGAGGTCGAGAAGGAAATCGGCATCGAGGGCAAGGATGAAATCGAGGCGTACGGCGTCGAGCCCTTCATCAAAAAGTGCCGCGAGTCCGTGTGGCGCTACAAGGAAATCTGGGAGCGTTTTTCCGGTAAGGTCGGCTTCTGGGCGGACATGGAGCACCCCTATATCACCTGCGACGACAACTACATCGAGTCGGAGTGGTGGGCCTTAAAGGAAATCTGGAACAAAGACCTGCTCTACAAAGGGCTTTAAGGTGGTTCCCTACTGCCCGCACTGCGGAACCCCGCTCTCCTCGCACGAGGTCGCACAGGGCTATAAGGCAATCAAGGACAGAACCGCGATTGTCCGCTTCCGGGTGAAAGGGCGAAGACGCCTACTTCCTCGCCTGGACCACGACGCCCTGGACGCTGCCCTCGAACATCGGCCTCTGCGTGAATCCGCACGAGAGCTATGTGAAGGTCAAGGCAGCGGACGGCAACACCTACTATCTCGCGGAGGCGCTTCTTGAGAAGGTGCTCGGCGAGGGCTATGAAATCTTAGAGCGCTACACCGGCAAGGAGCTCGAGCACAAGCCCTATGAGCCGCTCTACAGCTGTGCGGCGGAAGCGGCGGCGCGTCAGCATAAAGAGGCTTTCTTTGTCTACGCGGACGAGTATGTCACGATGACCGACGGTACCGGCATTGTCCACATCGCCCCGGCCTTCGGTGAGGACGATGCGCGTGTGGGACCGCCGCTATGACGCGCCCTTTGTCCAGATGGTGGACGACAAGGGAAAGATGAAGGCAGAGACCGGCAAATTTGCGGGCATGCGCTGCAAGCCGACCGAGAAGGAGATCGAAGAGGGCGCTGTCTCGGCAGATCCGGAAGTGCTGAAGGACCTCGAGGAGAGAGGCCTGCTCTTTGCCTCCCCGAAGGTCGAGCACGACTACCCGCACTGCTGGCGCTGCGGCACGCCGCTCATCTACTATGCGCGCGAGTCCTGGTTTATCAAGATGACTGCGGTGCGCGACGATCTCGTGCGGAACAATCAGAAAATCAACTGGGTGCCGCAGTCCATCGGCGAGGGGCGCTTCGGCAACTGGATTGAGAACATTCAGGACTGGGCGGTCTCGAGAAACCGCTACTGGGGCACGCCGCTCAATATCTGGGAGTGCCCGGACTGCGGCGAGAAGCTTGCGGTCGGTTCCCGCGAAGAGCTGGCAGCGCTCTCCGGCGACGAGAGCGCAAAGACCGTCGAGCTGCATCGCCCCTATGTGGACCGCTTTACGATTCCCTGCCCGAAGTGCAGCGGTAAGATGAAGCGCGTTCCGGAGGTGGTCGATGTCTGGTTTGACTCGGGCGCCTGCCCCTACGCAGAGCTTCACTATCCCTTTGAGAACAAGGAACTCTTAGAGCAGCAGCTCCCGGCTTCCTTCATCTCCGAGGCGGTCGATCAGACCCGCGGCTGGTTCTACTCCCTCCACGCGGAGTCGACGCTGCTCTTTAACAAGCCCGCTTTCACGAATGTCATCGTGATGGGTCTCGTGCTCGATGAGAACGGCAATAAGATGTCCAAGTCGAAGGGCAATGCGGTCGATCCGATGGAGGCACTCGATACCTTCGGCGCCGATGCGATTCGCTGGTACTTTTACACGGCAGCCGCGCCGTGGCTCCCGAAGAAGTTCTCGGAGGATGCGGTCCGCGAGGGACAGAGAAAGTTCCTCGGCACGCTCTGGAACACCTACGCGTTCTATGTGCTCTATGCCGACATTGACCGCTTCGATCCGACGCAGTACAAGCTCGACTACGAGAAGCTCTCGGTCATGGACAAGTGGCTGCTCTCGAAGATGAACAGCATGGTGCGGGATGCGGACAAAAATCTCGCGGCATATAAGATTCCGGAGACCGCTGCGGTGCTCCAGGAGTTTGTCGATGACATGTCGAACTGGTATGTGCGCCGCTGCCGCAACCGTTTCTGGGCAAAGGGCATGGAGCAGGATAAGATCAATGCGTTCATGACGCTCTACACGGCGCTGGTCACGGTCGCGAAGGCGGCTGCGCCGATGATTCCGTTTATGAGCGAGCAGATTTACCAGAACCTGGTTCGCACGGTCGATACAGCCGCGACGGAGTCCGTGCATCTCTGCGATTACCCGGTTGCGGACGAGGCGCACATCGACGCGGAACTTGAGAAGAGCATGGACGAGGTGCTGAAAGTGGTCGTGCTGGGTCGCTCGGCGCGTGAGGCTTCCGGCAGAAAGAACCGCCAGCCGCTCTCGATGCTCTATGTGAAGGCGCCGGAGGAACTCGGCAGCTTTTATCAGGACATCATCCGCGATGAGCTGAATGTAAAGGCGCTCGAGTTCACGGACGATGCGGAGCGCTTTGTGAATTACCTCTTCAAGCCGCAGTTAAAGACCGTGGGACCGAAGTACGGCAAGCATCTGAATGCGATTAAGGAGCATTTAAAGGCACTCGACGGTCAGAAGGCGATGGCGGAACTCAATGCAAACGGCAGCCTCGGGTTTACCCTGCCGGACGGCACGGAAGTATCGCTTTGCAGAGAAGATCTCTTAATCGAGAGCGCACAGTCGGAGCGCTATGTCTCCGCGCAGGACAACGGCATCACCGTGGTGCTCGACATTGAACTCAATGAGGCACTCATCGAAGAGGGCTTTGTGCGTGAGCTGATTTCAAAGGTGCAGACCATGCGAAAAGATGCGGGATTTGAGGTCACGGATCACATTGTGCTGGACATTCGCGGCAACGAAAAGATTGCCGCACTCGCCGAGAAGTACGAAGAATTGTTGAAGAATACGGTTCTTTCCGATGAGATTCATAGTGAATCGGACGAAAAACGTGAAGATTTCACGAAAGAGTGGAATTTGAACGGTGAACTCGTTACACTCTCGGTGAGACGTGTCAAAGCGCAGTGAGAAATGGAGGAGATTGAGTTGGCAGGAGTTATCAAGAAGTTGGATAAGGAGACGCTGAAGCAGGAGATTATCAACAACCTGAAGACGCTCTACCGGAAAGATGTCAGTGAGGCGACGTTGCAGATGGTCTATCAGGCCGTCGCCTATGCGGTCAAGGAAGATGTGATCGATAACTGGATTGCGACGCAGAAGGCATACGACAAAGCGGACGCAAAGAAGGTCTATTATCTCTCGATGGAGTTCCTGGTCGGCAGAGCGCTCGGCAACACGATGCTCGCACTCAAGGAAGAAGATGTGATCCGCGAGGCGGTCGAAGAACTCGGCTTTGACCTTACGGAGATTGAGGATGAGGGAGAGAGACCCGGCGCTCGGCAACGGCGGTCTCGGTCGTCTCGCGGCCTGCTTCCTCGACTCGCTCTCGACCCTCAACTACCCGGCTTACGGCTGCGGCATCCGCTATCACTACGGCATGTTCCGCCAGAAGATTGAGAACGGCTACCAGAAGGAAATTCCGGATGACTGGTTAAAGAACGGCTATCCGTTTGAGATTAAGCGCGACGAGTATGCCTGCGAGGTCAAGTTCGGCGGCTATGTCGCGACCCGCATGGAGAACGGCAACCCGCATTTCTGCCAGGAGAACTACCAGTCGGTTCGCGCGGTGCCCTACGATCTCCCGATTGTCGGCTACGGCAACCATATCGTGAACACGCTCCGCATCTGGGACGCGGAGGCGATTACGAGCTTCCGCCTCGACTCCTTTGACCGCGGCGATTATCAGAGAGCCGTGGAAGAGCAGAATCTCGCGAGAACCATCTCCGAGGTCCTCTACCCGAACGACAACCACTACTCGGGCAAGGAGCTCCGCTTAAAGCAGCAGTACTTCTTCATCTCGGCGTCTCTTCAGACCGCAATCAAGAAGTTCCTGCAGAGTCACGACGATATCCGCGAGCTCCCGAACTATGTCGTGTTCCAGATGAACGACACCCACCCCACGGTCGCGGTGCCGGAGCTCATGCGCATCCTGATGGACGAGCAGGGACTCGGCTGGGAAGAGGCGTGGGCAATCACAAGCAAGGCCTGCGCATACACGAACCACACCATCATGACCGAGGCGCTCGAGAAGTGGCCCATTGAGCTCTTCTCCCGTCTGCTTCCGCGTATTTATCAGATTGTCGAGGAGATCAACCGCCGCTTCCTGCTTGCAATCGAGCACAAGTTCCCGGGCGACCAGGCGAGAAAGGCCGCATGGCAATTATCCACGACGGCCAGGTGCGCATGGCGTTCATGGCCTGCGCGGCATCCTTCTCGATCAACGGTGTCGCGAAGATTCACACCGAAATTCTCGAGAAGCAGACGCTCCGCGACTTCTACGAGCTCTCGCCCGAGAAGTTCAACAACAAGACCAACGGCATCACGCAGCGCCGTTTCCTGCTTCACGCGAACCCGCTGCTCGCCGACTGGATCACGGAGCGCATCGGCGACAAGTGGATCACAGACCTCTCCGAGGTGAAGAAGCTCGGCGTCTATGTGGACGATGAGAAGAGTCGCCAGGAGTACATGAACATCAAGTACAAGAACAAGGTGCGCCTCGCGAACTACATTCTCGAGCACAACGGCATTGTCGTGGATCCGCGTTCCATCTTCGATGTTCAGGTCAAGCGCCTGCACGAGTACAAGCGCCAGCTCATGAACATTCTCCATGTCATGTACCTCTACAACAAGATTAAGGACAACCCGGATATGCCGTTCTATCCGCACACCTTTATCTTCGGCGCAAAGGCGGCGGCTGGGTATCACCGCGCGAAGCTCACGATTAAGTTAATCAATGCCGTGGCGGATGTGATCAACAACGACGCATCGATTAACGGCAAGATCAAGGTTGTCTTCATCGAGGACTACTGTGTCTCGAGCGCAGAGATTATCTTTGCGGCGGCAGATGTCTCCGAGCAGATTTCGACCGCAAGTAAGGAGGCGTCCGGCACCTCGAACATGAAGTTCATGCTGAACGGCGCACCGACTCTCGGTACCATGGACGGCGCAAACATTGAGATTGTGCACGAAGTCGGCGAGGACAATGCGTTCATCTTCGGTATGTCGGCGGACGAGGTCATTCACTACGAGCAGAACGGCGGCTACAACCCGATGGATATCTTCAATGCGGATCAGGAGATTCGCCGCGTGCTCATGCAGCTGATCAACGGCTTCTACTCGCCGGATGATCCGGAGCGTTTCCGCGACATTTATAACTCCCTGCTCACCGGCTCGAACGGAGACCGTCCGGATGTCTACTTTATCCTGAAGGATTTCCGCGCCTATGCCGAGGCGCACGAGCGCGTGGACAAGGCGTACGCGGACGAGGAGAACTGGGCAAAGATGTGCATGCGGAACACCGCAGCGGCAGGCCCGTTCAGTTCCGATCGCACGATTGAGGAGTATGTGAGAGATATCTGGCACCTGAAAAAGGTAGAGGTAAAGCTCTGAGCCTTTCTTCATTAGAGAAAAAAAACAGCGTTCCGGTTTATTCCGGAACGCTGTTTTTTACGGAGTGCTTATACGCCGAGCAAATCGAGGAGTTGCGTGAGATCCTTTTTGCCGAACTGCGGCGGCTCGTCGTTTACGAGGAAGCAGGGGACACTCATGACCTCATAGCGCTCGCGGAGCGCCGGGAAGCGGTTCAGGTCGAAGACCTCCGTCGTGACATGCGGGTTCAGCGTCGCAAGGCGCTGCGCGCTCGTCACGAGTTCCGGGCACATGGTGCAGGAGAGGCTCACGAGAATTCGAATCCGGATGTCCCTGTCGATTGCGGCAATGCGGGACAAGGCTTCTTCGGCGACCGGCTGCCCCTTGCTCCCGGCATTGTAGAGTCCGAGCACGAACGAAGTGAATTCGTGGCCGCCCGGCACGCCGTGGAAGCAGAGCCCCGCGTAGCTGCCGTTCTCGCGGAAATGCGGACATAGGGCAGGGCAGAGTCCGTATCGCGAGAGGCGAGCGGATCGGGCGCACTCTCTTCGGAGAGCGTGAGCTTATCGCTGAGAGCGGTAAGCGCCTCCAAGTAGTGCCTGAGTTCGGAGGAGACCGCACCTTCGTCGGTGTAGAGCTTTAGCGTGAGCCCCTCGGTGAGCCGTGAAAAGACAGTGTTCAGCTGCTGTATCATTGCGCTGTCAAAGGGCGTATCGCCGCTCTGTACCGCCGCGGTCGCAGGTGCGCTGTCCTGCGCTGTGTGGACAGCCGCGCGGCGGGTCTGAATATCCGCTTTGACGCCTGTCTCTTTCTGGCGCTTTGCGATGTATTTTTCGAGCTCGGTCGCCGCAACCGCGCCGTCGCCGGTCGCGGTCACAACCTGGCGCAGGTTCTTTTCACAGACATCGCCCGCGGCATAGAGGCCGTCCAGACTGGTTTTCTGATTCCGGTCGGTCGGCACATAACCCTGTGCGTCAAGCTCCGCGAGTCCCTTGAGAAGCGAAGAAGAGGGCGCATAGCCCGCAAAGACAAAGACACCGAAGCTGCCGCCGTCCGCGGGGCTGAATTCGGTCACCTCGCCGGTCTTTGTGTTCCGGTAGCGAATGCGGCGCAGCATGCCGTCGCCCGAGACTTCCTCGACTTCGGTGTTGTATTTTATCGTGATTTTTTCGTGCTGCTTTGCGGGTTCCGCGACCTTCGCGGCACAGGTAAAATCGGGCTCGCGAATCAAAATGGTCACATGGGACGCGTACTTTGTGAGAAACACCGCTTCCTCTGCCGCGGCAAAGCCGCCGCCGACCACAAAGACCTCGCGGCCGGTGAAAAACTCGCCGTCGCAGGTCGCGCAGTAGGCAATGCCGTGGCCCTTATATTCTGCCTCGCCCGGGAAACCGATCATGCGCGGATGCGCGCCGGTCGCGAGAATCACACCGTGGGCGCGGAAATCACCCTTCGGTGTCCTGACGACAAAGAAGCCGTCTTCTTGTTTCAGTTCCGTCGCTTCGGCGAGCAGAAATTCCGCGCCGAAGTTTTCCGCCTGGCGGCGCATCTCGGCAGTCAGCGCCTCGCCGCTCATCGGCGCGGCACCCGGGTAGTTCACAACCTCGGCGGTAATCGTAATCTGGCCGCCGAACTTTTCCTGTTCCAGAATGAGGACGCGGTAGCAGGCTCTCGCAAGATAGAGACCGGCGGTCAGCCCCGCAGGGCCGCCGCCGATGACTACCGCGTCATAGAAAGAAGTTCTCTCTTCTGACGTCATACCGTATTCCTTTCCGTTTGCGTCACAGCGCACCGACGAGGTCCAGGCTCGGCTTCAGAGTCTCCGCGCCGGGGGTCCACTTGGCCGGGCAAACCTCATCGCCGTGCTCGCGGACAAACTGGCAAGCCTGCACTTTGCGGAGCAGTTCATCCGCGTTGCGGCCCACATTGCCCGCGTTGACCTCGTAAGCGACAATCTTAAGATCCGGATCCACAATGAAGGTGCCGCGCTCCGCAAGGCCTGCCTCCGGAATCAGGACCTCAAAGTCGCGCGCGAGTGCCTGGGTCGGGTCAGCGAGCATGGGATAGGTGATCTTCGAGATCTTCTCGGAGTGGTCGTGCCAAGCCTTGTGGACAAAGTGCGTGTCGCAGGAGACCGAGTAGATCTCACAGCCTGCCTTCTGGAAGGCAGCGTAGTTGTTCTCGAGGTCCTCGAGCTCGGTCGGGCACACAAAGGTGAAGTCCGCCGGGTAGAAGAAGAAGACGCTCCACTTGCCGCGGAGATCCTCGCGGTTCACGGTCTTAAAGCTGTTGTTCTGGAACGCCTGTGCGCTGAAATCGCTGATTTCCTTGCCGATAAGGGACATGTGGTTTTCCTCCTTGTATGAACTGTGAATGTGAATTAGAATTAACTTATAAAGATTAGATGATTGAAAATCATCTTGGCTACAGTTTACCATGTCTTACTCAAATGTCAATAATAATTCCTATTTTTATCCGGATGTATACTTTCCGAGAAATCCTTGTCCCGCCGCAACATTTGTGGTATTATATCGGAAAATGTGTCCGCGTACAGACGAATTGCGGCACAGGCTGGAGGAACGGGATGATTATTTTAAACAGAATTTTATCCATTGTTTTTGTCATTGTCTGCGTGTTTCTCTCCGGTGTCGTTCTGATGCAGGAGGGAAAAGATCAGGGACTCGGTGCAATCGGCGGCATTGCGGATTCTTACTGGGGTAAGATTCGCGGACGCTCGGTGGAGGGAACACTTGAAAAGCTCACGGCAGTTGCGGCGGTGCTGTTCCTCGCCCTTGCATTTGCACTGAACTTGATAAAGTAAAAGAGAGGAAGCTCCCGCAGAACGCGCGGGGGCTTTTTTTCACGGTCTTTTTGGCGACAGATTCAAAGAAAGAGGAGAAAGCGGGAGCGTATGACGCACGAAGAGTTATTGAAAAAGAGAGAACAGGTGCTGCTCAAGTTGATGGAAGACCCGATGTACCAGCCCATGCGCCTCCGGGAAATCGCATTGTTTCTGGATGTGCCGAAGTCCAAGCGGCGGGATCTCGAGGAGACGCTCGATGCCCTCGTGCGGGAGGGCAGAATCCGCATCTCGAAGAGCGGCAAGTACGGGAAACCGGAAAAGGAGGAGAAGGAGGGCATCTTCGCGGCGAATGCGAAGGGCTTCGGCTTTGTCCGCATTCCCGGCGAGGAACACGATGTCTTTATCCCCCGCGACAAGACGAGGGGCGCACTGCAGGGCGACACCGTCCGCATTCTGATTCCGCGCGGGCAGCAGCTCGAGCGCCGTGAGGGGCGCGTCGTGGAGATCGTGGCGCGCGGTGTGAGCCGGCTGGTCGGCTACTACCGGCGCGAAAACAACGGCGGCATCGTGATTCCGGACAACGCGCGCTTTGCGGCGGATGTCGTTGTCCCGAAGAAGGAGTCGCTCGGCGCGGAGACCGGCCAGAAGGTTGTGGTCGAAATTACGCGCTATCCGAAGGAGAAGGGCGAGGCGCTCGAGGGGCGCGTCACCGAATTGCTGGGCCGGGCGACGGCGCCGGGGGTCGATCTGACCTCGATTGTGCGCAGCTTTGACATTCCGGACAGCTTTTCCGAGGAATGTCTGATTGAGGCGGCGCATGTCGCGAAGCGCGGCAGGACGGAGGAGGCAGAGCTCAAGGGGCGCCGGGATCTTCGCGCGCTCTGTACGGTCACAATAGACGGCGAAGACTCGAAAGATCTGGATGATGCGATTTCGCTTGACCGCCTTGAAAACGGCAATCTTCTGCTCGGTGTCCACATTGCGGATGTCAGCGAATATGTGAGAGAGGGCGGGGCGCTGGACCGCACGGCCTTAAACCGCGGCACCAGCGTGTATCTCCCGGACCGCGTGATTCCGATGCTGCCGGTCGCGCTCTCGAACGGCATCTGTTCGCTGAACGAGGGCGAGGATCGCCTCGCGCTCTCCTGTCTCATGGAGTTCACGCCGACCGGCGAACAGGTGAGGCACGAAATCTGTGAGTCGGTGATACGCTCCGACCGCCGTCTCACCTATACGACGGTCAATCAGATTGTCACGAACCACGAGCCGGAACTCTGCGAGCACTATGCGGAGCTCGTGCCGATGCTCGAGGAGATGGATAACCTCGCGCGCGCACTCCGGGAGCGCCGCAGCGAGAGAGGCTACATCGACTTTGACTTCCCGGAGAGCAAGGTGATTTTGAGCCCCGCCGGCAAGCCGCTCGAAATCCGCGCCTATGAGCGAAACGAGGCGACCCGCCTCATCGAGGACTTCATGCTCGCGGCCAATGAGACGGTCGCAAAGACCTACTGTTTAAAGCACATTCCGTTCGTATACCGCATTCACGAGGCACCCACGACAGAGAAATTGCAGGTCTTAAAGACCTTTGTCGCGAACTTCGGCCTGAACTTGCCGCTCAAACGGAGAGGTCACACCGCGCGAAATTCAAAAGCTCCTGCTCCGCGTCGAGGGCACCGAGACCGAAGACCTGGTGAGCCGCATGGCGCTCCGCACCATGACGCAGGCCAGCTATTCGGTGGACTGCGTCGGGCACTTCGGTCTGGCTTCCCGCTATTATACGCATTTCACCTCGCCGATCCGCCGCTATCCGGACCTCCAGATACACCGCATCATCAAGGAGCATCTGCGAAACGGCATGAACGCAAAGCGCACGGAGCACTACCGCGCTGTTTTGCCGGGCGTCGCCGAGCAGGCGAGCAAGACCGAGCGGAGAGCGCAGGAGTGCGAGCGGGATGCCGTGAAGTTCAAAAAGTGCGAGTACATGGAGCAGCACATCAACGAGGTGTTTGACGGCATTATCAGCGGCGTGACGCGCTACGGCATCTATGTGGAGCTCAAAAATACCGTGGACGGCATGATACGGATCTCGGAGCTGCGGGACGACCGCTATCAGTTTAACGAGGAGAAGGCCGAGCTGGTCGGTGAGTTCACGAAGAAGCGCTATCGCCTCGGCGAGCCGCTCCGCGTCCGCGTGACCGGCGCCGACAGGCTGCTCCGCACCGTCGATTTTATCCCCGAACCGGCGCTTCCGACGGACGAGGAGGATTAAAGGAGGAGAAGAGGAGAGGCATGGGAAAAGAGAGCAAAAAACTCATCGCGAACAATAAAAAAGCCCGCTTCGACTATTTTATTCTTGAGACTTTTGAGACCGGAATCGAGCTTTTCGGCACGGAGGTCAAGGCGCTCCGTATGGGGCACTGCTCCGTGAAGGAGAGCTGGGTCGATATCCGGAACGGAGAAATTTTTATTTACGGGATGCACATCAACCCCTATGAGAAGGGAAATATTTTCAACAAAGACCCGCTCCGCGTGCGGAAACTGCTCATGCATAAGAGCGAAATCCGCCGCCTGATCGGCACCATCAAGGAGAAGGGACTCACGCTCGTGCCGCTCGAAGTGTACCTGAAGGGCAGACTCGTCAAAGTGGAAATCGGCCTCGCACAGGGCAAAAAGAAGTATGATAAGCGCGCGACCATCGCGAAAAATGACGCGAGACGGGATTTGGAGCGGAATTTCAAGGGAAGCGTGCGATATTAAAACGATAGCCGGTGACAACCCGATATTTTCAGACAATGGATTTTCGCCATCGGCGCGGAAAATGCTAAAAAAAAGATAAACTTCTTTAAGAATCGCAAAAAGCGCTTGTTTTTCAAAAATAAAACGCTATACTTGTTTTCATTGCAAGCGGAGTTTTCCGCGGGCATATAAAGGAGGATAAAATCATGAAGAAGAATGTAGTTCGCGCACTTGTGTTAGGAACTGTTGCAGCAGCAGCTCTTGCATTCACCGCTTGCGGCGGCAGCAAGAAGGAAGAGACCACTGCAGCGAAGCAGGAGTCTTCTGTCGAGACCACCAAGGCCGGCGAGACCACCAAGGCTGGCGAGACCACCAAGGCCGGCGAGACCACCAAGGCTGGCGAGACCACCAAGGCTGGCGAGACCAAGGCTGATGCTTCCAAGAAGGATGACAAGGCAGCTGATGCCAAGGAGTCCACGATGGTCGGCACGCTTGACGAGGTGAAGGATTTTGCATTCACGCTTGTCGATGAGAAGGGCACGGCTTATCAGTTTACCTTCGAGCAGGGCAAGGCACCGGAAGGCCTTTCCGATGTCAAGGCAGGCGACAAGGTCACCGTTACCTACACGGGCACGATCTCCGAGACCAATCCCTTCGAGGGCACGGTTGTCTCCGTCAAGAAGGCTTGAGAATCATAGAAATCGCGAACAGCTCCGGGCAACCGGGGCTGTTTTTTTGTCCGGAAACTTCTTTTGGCAGAAAAGTTTGACGCGCTGTGGTACACTGTAACTGGCAGCAGAATCACCAAAGTTCAACTGTCACAAGGAGTAAAAACATGAATATTTTTAATATCATCGGGCCCGTGATGATAGGGCCTTCGAGCTCGCATACGGCCGGCGCGTGCCGCATCGGGCGCGTCGTCAATAAACTCGCCGGCGATGCCCGCATTGTCCGCGTGCGCATTCAGCTCTCGGGATCCTTCGCGCGCACCTATCAGGGACACGGCACGGACCGCGCGATTCTCGCCGGGATACTCGGCTACTACAGCTGGTCGGAGGAGCTCCGCGACTCGATGCGCATTGCCGCAGAGCGCGGTCTCTCTTTATGAATTTGTGCCGGAGGATATTCCGGGCACGCATCCGAACACGGCGCGCGTCTACTACGAGTGCGACAACGGCAAGCAGGGCATGGTCGAGGGTGCGAGCATAGGCGGCGGCAACATTCAGATCACGAATATCGACGGCATGGAGGTAAATTTCACCGGCGATAACAACACCCTCTTAATTCTGCACCTCGATCGCCCGGGCGTGATTGCGGCGGTCACCCACCTCATGTACGAGAAGTACGGCGACCTGAATATCGGCAACTTCCGTCTGAGCCGGAAGGAAAAAGGGCGGTGAGGCACTCATGATGCTGGAACTCGACCAGATGCCGCCGGAGAGCGTGATTGAGGATCTCAATAACATCAAAAAAATGTGGAGCGCGCCATTCTGATTCGCGCGCTTGGCTGACGGAGGGCAGAATGATTCAGTACAATTCCATTCGGGAAATCGTGGAGGCAGCCGAGAAGGCAGGGCCTTAAAATCAGCGAGCTCTGTCTGAAAGACCAGGGCGCAGCAGCTCGGCATCACGGAAGAAGAGCTGTATCGGGAGATGGAGAAGGACTTTGATGTGATGATCGAGGCGGCGGACTGGGGACAGCAGCCCGGCAGAATTTCGCGATCAGGGCTTAACCGGCGAAGAGGGCTACCGCATGAAGCAGTACGCCGAGCATAAGGGCGGCTTAACGGGGCACGCTGCATGACCAAGGCCATGGCGCGCGCGCTTGCGGTGAGCAACTGTAACGCGGCCATGGGACGCATTGTCGCGACGCCGACCGCGGGCAGCTGCGGCATTTTGCCGGGCTGTCTCGTGCCGATGTACGAGGACAGAAATTTTTCGAAGCGCGATGTCGTGATGTCCATCTTCACGGCGGGGGCGTTCGGCATGGTCATTGCGACCAATGCCTGCATTGCGGGCGCGCAGGGCGGATGTCAGGCCGAGTGCGGTTCCGCGGCCGGTATGGCGGCGGCTGCGCTGGTTGAACTCATGGGCGGCACGCCCGCGCAGTGTGCGGATGCGCTCGGCATGGTCATTGTGAATGAACTGGGCCTGGTCTGCGACCCGGTCGCGGGACTGGTCGAGATACCCTGCATCAAGCGGAACGCGGCCGGTGTGATTCTCGCCTACGCCTGCGCCGATATGGCACTCGCCGACATCGGCTTAAAGATTCCGGCGGATGAGTGCATCACGGCGATGAAAGAGGTCGGTGACCGCATGTCGTCCGATCTGAAGGAGACCGCGGGCGGCGGTCTTGCGACAACGCCGACCGGAAAGAGACTTAAGGAACAGGTCTTCGGAAAAGAGTAAGCCGGAGAACGCGACCATAGAACACACGGATAACAGGAGGAAACTATGAAAAGATTTGTGACATGGACCCTTGCGCTGAGCCTTGCGCTTCCGCTCGTTGCTTGCGGCGGCGGCAAAAAGGCGGAGACCAAGAGCGAGACCGTAGCGGCGAGCGAGGCGAGCGGCGAGGCAGAGAAGCCCTTTACCATCCAGCCCTTCCAGGCGGTCGACAAGCAGGATTACGGCATCCGTGTCGACGGGTATATGACGGACGCGAACGACAATGGATTTATTTCCTTCACGCTGCAGAACAAAAGCGAGACGGTATCGTATCGCTTCCTCTTGGATTCCTTCACCGGAGACGGCATCCGCCTCTACGGCCCGATTAACAAGGTCGTGGAGCCGGGGCAGGAGGTTCCGGTGCAGCTCCCGATTCGGACGAACCCGGACTATAAGCTTCAGGATTTCGGCGACCTCGAGTTCCGTTTCCTGGTTCAGGATTCGAAGCTCTCGGTCTATACGCCGGAAAAGGATGAGGTGTTCCACATCTACCCGAACGGAGAAAACAGCAAGGTTCACTATGCGTGGAAGGAAAAGGAGGGCGATAAGCTCCTCGATGAGAATGCGTATTTCAAGGCGACGAACACCGGTGTCACGAAGGACAAGTACGGCAATTATGTCCTGAACCTCTATCTCGAGAACCGCTCCGATAAGCTGATTACCCTGTATATTCAGGGCGGCGCAGTCAACGGCATCCCGATTGAAATGAATAACTACCATGTTGTGGGGGCGGGACAAGCTGCGTTCATCCCGATTTTCTGGGATCATTCCTATGTTGAGGACACGAAGGTCGAGGAGATTCAAAATCTGAGCTTCAACCTCTTTGTGGACGAGGGAAATACCTTCGTGATGTCGGAACATCCGGCGCTCGAAAAAACCTATACCGTGGAACCGTAAACCGTAAGGCAGTCCCGAGGGGCTGCCTTTTTGTATCGGGCGACAAGCAAAGGCCTTGTCACAGGCGGACGGAAGATTAGATGAAGGGGGGCTGTATTGTAAAGTCAGCCCCCGCGTGCTATGCTTTTTCGGTAAAGTGACAGGCATCGCAAAACGGAGGAGACTGAGGGATGAAGAGACGCACGGCACTTGCACTGGCATGTATTTTGGCACTTTCCCTGACGGCTTGCGGCGGCAAGAAAGCGGTCAAAGAGAGCGCAGAGACAACCGAGATGACAGAAACCGCAGAGAGCGGGGCCGGAACCGAGAAGCAGGTGAAAGCCGAATTCCGCATTACGCCGTTTCAGGCCATCGATAAAGAAGACTATGGCGTGAAAATCGACAATTACGGAAATGTCGGCGAGGATCAGGAATACCTGCAACTCAGCTTGCAGAATAAGAGTGAGGACAAGAGCTATGTCTTTGTGCTTCTGAATCTGGAGGGCGACGGCATTGTGCTCAGTACGAGCGGAATCAGCGAGACCGTAGAGCCCGGACAGGAAAAGCAGGTCAATCTGATCTTCCAAAAAGAACAGCACATATAGCCTTAAGAGTTTCGGCGATTTGACCTTCCGCTTTGCGATTCGGGATAGCAATGCGCAGAATCAGAAGGGGAGACCGATGTGTTCCACATTTACCCCTACGGCGAGAACAAGGAAGTGAGCTATGTCTTTGCGCCGAATGATAGCTACAAGCCGCTCGATGACAATGAGATTTTTTTGAAGCGGGTGTGACAGAGTGCAAGCAGGACCAATTCGGTAACGAGAATGTGTTTTTCTATCTCCGGAATAAGACAAACAAGCGGCTCTATATCAACAGCGAAAAGGGGAGCGTGAACGGACAGACGCGTAGCACAACGCAGTACTTTGAAGTGGGATCGGGGCAGTCCCTGTTCGGAGTACTCACGTATCAGGATCTCACGATGCCGGAGACGGAGATTAAGGAACTGCAGTTCAATCTGCGGGCGCAGGATGTCGACAATCTTGCGGGAGGACCGCTCCTCGATAAGACCTATACCGTCACGCCGTAAACAAGAAAACAGCAAAAGAGCAGCCGGAGGACGGCTGCTTTTTTGTTGGGAGAAATATCAAGTTATAAATATTAAGTATATAAATACTTGTGCGAAATGTTGAGAGAGTGGTATGCTTTTTGAGAATAGTTGCGTGCACAGCCGGAATCTGTGCCGGGCAGCGGCACATGAAAGAGACAACAGGAGGAAGGCAGATGAAAAGACACCGGAGCGCGGCAATCCTGCTCGCACTGGCACTCTCCGTGAGTGCCTGCGGACAGAAGGCAGAGAAGCGGGCGGAGACAGCGGAAACCACAGCCTTAGAGCCCTTCACCGCGGCGGATCGGGAGATGTACTCGATTGCCGTGGATGGCATACAGGCCGAAGAAGACGGGGCGTATGCGGTTCTCGTGACCTTGAAGAATAAGACAGCGGATAAGACCCTCAAGTTTTCGCTCGAGCATGCAAGCGGCGACAAGCTGGTGCTGGACAGCTATCTCGGCGCAGAGCTTGCGCCCGGCAAGACCGTCAAAGAGAACATCGAGTTTCGCAAATCGCCGTATTACGCGTTCTCTGACTTCAGCGACATCCGGCTCGATTTTGAGGTGGAGGACGAGGCAGATCCGCTTGCCCGCCGCGATCAGCGGGACGAAGTGCACATCTACCCCCACGGCGGGAACAGCGGCGCCCGCTTTGAGCGGCAGACGAAAAAGAAAGATAAGGTGATTGCGGAAGAGGATACCTTCAAGGTGGTCTTCCTTGGCGGCGAATTCAACGACAGAAAAACTATCTGATGCACTTTTATCTCGAGAATAACGGCGCGAAAGAGATGCGCTTCGCAATCGACTACCCGTCGCTGAACGGCAAAATGATTGCGAATGTCATGACCGTGTATCTGGAACCCGGCGAGCGGCGCTTCGATACGCTGCGCTTTAGCAAATCGAAGATTGAAGAGAATCAGATTACGGCGGTGCATGACGCAGAGTTTTCGCTCAAGGTGACGGACGGAAAAAACATTTCGAGCGCGCTGCTCTTTGACGACACGATTCGTTTGAAGCCCTGAACAAGGCAGCAGACCCGACAGGAGGTACAGCATGGGAAAAAAGCGGTTGGCAGCGGCACTCGTTCTGGCGCTCGCGGTAACGCTCGGCGCCTGCGCGAGAAAGCAGAGCACGGCAAAAAAGAGCGGCGCGGACAGCGGAAAGCACGCGACAGCGCCGCAAATCGAGTCCTTTCTCGCAGTCGATCAAGAGTGGTATGCGATTACCGTGGAGGGCATTGAGAAAGGAAAGCGCAATCAGTATATTGTGAATCTCAGCCTTGAAAATAAGACAGACGATAAGGAGCTCTTATTCCGGATGACTGCAGTGAGCGGCGACGACCTGCTCCTCGAAGCCTACTGCACCCCGAAGGTGAAGGCCGGAAAGACAGTCAAAGAGCAGGTGGTGTTCCGCGAGAACCCGAACTATGACATGTGGGACTTTTCGGGACTTAAAGTTCACCTTCGATGTCGAGGACGCGGCGGATATCGGCGCGCGCCGCGACACACCGGATGTGTTTCACATCTACCCCTACGGCGAGGGGAGCGGCACGAGCTTTGTGCGTCGTGCCGGAGAAAACGAGCGGGTGCTCGAAGAAAATGAAAATTTCCGGGTGACCTTGCTACATACAGGGTTTGAGGACGGCGCGTACTGCGCAAACCTCTACCTCGAAAACATCGGGGACAAGCCCTATTTCTTCGAGTTTGACAATGTCTCCGCCGATGACTGCATGATGCACGAGAGCTTTGACGAAAATCTGGATGTCGGGGAAAAGGCCTTCCTGACTGTGAGCTGTGAGGAAGAGGAGCTCAAAAAGTATCAGCTTACGGAAGTGAAGAAGCTCGAATTCACGCTGCGGGCCGGGGAGGGTCGGTATTTCTTTGACGAACCGACCTTTGAAAAGACATTTACCGTGACGGCGGGGGAGGAACCATGAAGTATACCGGTCAAAACGAGGCCAGCATCAACGCCTGGAAGGAAAAGTACGATTTGCCCTGGATGAAGCCTCTCACAGAGGCAGAGTTCCGCGCGGCGGCGCGCGGAGAAGCCCTGCTGACACTCACGCCGAACCGGAAGGTGCCGTTTTCCTGGTATGAGGACTGCAAGGGGAAACAGGTGCTCGGCCTTGCGGCGGGCGGCGGTCAGCAGATGGCGGTCTTTTCGGCCCTCGGCGCAGCCTGCACGCTGTTGGACTTTTCGGAAGAACAACTGACCGCAGACCGGCTTGTGAGCGAGCGGGAAGGGTATGCGATTCAGCTCTGCAAGGGCGATATGACCGAGCGGCTTCCGTTCGCGGATGAGAGTTTTGACTTGGTGGTGAACCCGGTTTCCAACCACTATGTCGAAGAGGTGTTGCCGATATTCGCCGAGATATACCGCGTGCTGAAACCGGGCGGCGTCTTTCTGGCGGGACTCGACACCGGAATTTACTGGGCCTTTTGGGGCGAGGAAGATACGACCCTCAAGCGGCGCCTTCCCTTTAATCCGTTAAAAGATGAGGCCCTCAGACAGGAACTGCTCGCAGAGGATATGGCGCTGGTCTTTTCGCATACGCTGGAAGAACAGATCGGTGGACAGCTAAAAGCGGGTTTTCTTTTAAAAGACATCTTGGAAGATACGAACGAAGCCGGGCCGTTTTTCGAGTACAACATTCCGACCTTCATTTTGACCAGGGCGGTCAAGGCCTAAGACAGAAAGAGCATCACCTCCCATCGCGGCATAGGGCAGCGCGGGAGGTGATTTTGTTTGCTTGAGAAGGAAGAGGCAGCACTTCGTCTATTGCAGAGATCTCGACAATATGCAGAATAATTGCTCTTTTGTATTTAACAAAATGAATTAAAATTTGGATAAATTGAAAAGTATAGTAAAATATAATGTTGAAATATTTGTAACATAATGCTATTATTTACTCGTACGGTCGGTACCTGTTTTGACAATACAAAAGGAGAGACAAACGGATGAGAAAGCGGATTGCACTGGCACTTGCACTGGGTTTGGCACTGACAGTTTCTCTTAGCGCCTGCGAGCAGAAAAAGAGCGCGAAGAAGGCGAATCGGGTCTCGACCGAGCAGGCGGACGAGGACGATGAGGATGAGAGCCGGGACATCGAAAAGAACGCGAGTCTGGATGTCGAGAGGGGAAATCGCAGCGAAACAAGCGAGAGTAAACGCGACCAGGCTGCGGACAGGGAGACAGAGAGTAAGAGCAAGGTAAAGCCGAAGCAGGCGGGCGAGCAGACGACCGCGAAGGCAAAAAGCGAGGCGATAGAGCCCGTCCTCGCGGCGGACAATGAGATGTATTCGATTACGGTCAACGGCATCGATTTTGAGGCGGACCATCGCTGCGCAATCCGCGTGGCTTACGAGAATAAGACGACGGATAAGACGCTGAATTTTATGATCAGGTCGGTAAAAGGCGATGATTTAGATCTGAACGGCGTTATGTTTACGGATGTCACGCCGGGCAAGAAAGCCAATGAAGTGCTGTATCTCAGAGACACCCGCAACTATACGATGCAGGATTTCGGTGATCTGAAGCTGACCTTTGAGGTCGAGGACATAGCGAATCGCGCTGCAAGGAGAGACCAACCGGATGTGGTTCACATTTACCCCCACGGCGAAAACAGCGGGATTCGCTTTGAGAGGGCGCCCGGTGAGAATGACCGGGTGATTTTGGACAATGATACGCTGAAGGTGACGATGATCGGCGCCGGGTACAATGAGCTCGGCAACTATTCGATGGACTTTTACGTTGAAAATCCCGGTGACAGCGCGGTGCGCTTCCTGATGGAAAAGACCTCTGTCAACGGCTATATGACGGATGCCGGGTGCATAGAAGGAATCAACGCGCACGAGAGAATGTTTGCGAGTATCAAGTGGCGCAAGTCCGATCTCGAGAAGAATCAGATCTCCAAGGTCGAGACAGCGGAGTTTACGCTGAAGGTAGAACCGGCGGACTATTTCACGACCGAAGTCTTATTTGAGCAGACCTTTACGGTCGGTGTAGAGTGACAAAGTTTTGAGTGCTGCGCCGACCGGAATGTCGGAAAAAAAAAGCTCCCGTCCTTATCAGGACGGGAGCTTTTTTATCCGGAAAGCGTATTTTCACAGCACGTCGCCGAGTTTTGCCTCTTTGATGCCGTGCTTTTCCGCGTAGCCGGTCAGAATCAGGGTCAGAGCGCCGTCGCCGGTCACATTGCAGGCGGTGCCGAAGGAATCCTGCAGTGCGAAGATGGTCAGCATGAGCGCCGTGCCGGTCTCGTCAAAGCCGAGCACGCCGGTAATCAGACCGAGGGACGCCATGACGGTGCCGCCGGGCACGCCGGGTGCGCCGATTGCGAAGACGCCGAGCAGCAGACAGAAGAGCACCATCTTGCCGACGGACGGGAATTCGCCGTAGAGCATCTTCGAGACTGCCATCACGAAGAAGGTCTCTGTCATCACGGAGCCGCAGAGATGGATGTTCGCAAAGAGCGGAATGCCGAAATTCACGAGGTCATCGCGGAGAGTGGGCTCCGACTTTCTCGCGCACTGCAGTGCGACGGAGAGTGTCGCGGCCGAAGACATGGTGCCGACTGCGGTCATATAGGCGGGGCCGTAGTGCTTCAGAATGTTCAGGCCGTTCCGACCGGAGTAGACGCTCGCGATGCCGTAGAGCAGGGTCAGCCAGAGATAGTGGCCGATCATCACGATCACAATGATAATCAGGAAAATCGGAAGCTGCTTTGTGATGCTGCCCTCATAGGCGAGGGTGCAGAAGGTCGTGCCGATTAAGAGCGGGAGCACCGGGATCAGGAACTTCGTGACAATCGAGAGCACAATCTTCTGGAATTCTTCGAGCAGGTTGGTCGTGTACTCCGCATGGTTCCAGACCGCCGCGAGACCCACCGTGACCGAGAAGAAGAGAGCGGTCATGACGGTCATAACAGGCGGAATCTGCAGCTGGAAGATGACATCCGGGAGCTCGCGGAGTCCGTCCACGTTCGGGTTAATCGAGAGATGCGGCAAAATCGAAAAGCCCGCAATCGTTGAGCTGAAGGCCGCGCCGATCGAAGAGACATAGGCAATCAACAGCGCGACACCGAGCATGCGGGACGCGTTATTTCCCATGCGCGTAATGGACGGTGCAATGAAACCGATGACAATCAGCGGGACACAGAAACTGATGAACTGGCCGGCAATGTATTTGACGGTGACAACAACATTGAGGATGCCGGTGAGCAGCGCGGAATCCTCCATTCCGTTCATGGCGAGTCCGGCGACAAGACCTATGACGAGTGCAAGAACCAGCCGGAACGGCAAACTGTGTAGAAAGCCCTTCTTTTCCATAAAAACTCCCTCCTTATGTTTGAAGCTCAGACGCAAGCATTGACATCAACTTTGTCAATCATGACATTCAGAATCTCGTGGTCGGTGGGTTTCATGCCGACTTTACCGATGTAGCCTATATTCCGTATGGTCTCTTCGACATCTTCCTCTACGATGCCCTCGCCGGGCTGGAACTGCTGGTCGCGCATACTCATCTGGTAGGCCAGAATCGCCGCGTGCACCGAAGAAGCAATCTTCGCCGCACAGCTCGGTTTTGCGCCGTCGCAGACAATGCCGCCGACATTGCCGAGGGTGTTGGTAATCGTACAGGCAATGCGTTTTTCATCACCTCCTGCCATGTAAGTAATTGCCGCGCCTGCGCCGCAGGCTGCACTGACGGCACCGCAGAAAGCGGAGAGCGGGCCGATAAAGTGTTTGATGTAGATAGACACCAGGTTGCTGACGAGCAGCGCGCGGTACAATTTCTGTTTTGAGACTTGAAACTCCTCTGCGTAGACCAGAACCGGAAGGGTCACGGTGATGCCCTGGTTGCCGGAGCCGGAATTGATGACGACCGGCAGAGCACAGCCGCTCATGCGGGCATCGGAACCGGCGGCCGCCCGCGCAATCGCCCGGGTCTTCACATCGCTGCCCCAGCTTTCCAGCATGGTTTTGCCGATGCGGGCGCCCCAGCCGTTGTCGAGTCCCTCCTGGGAAATGGCCCGGTTATAGCGAATTTGTCGCTCGAGAAGTTCGCTCACTTCCGAGAGATCCACCCGGGCGGCGTAGTCGAGCAGTCCCCGCAGTGTCATTTTGCTGCGGTCGGCGCTTGAAAGAGCGGCATTTTCCGGGTAAGCGGCGGCATTTGCCTGCTCAAAGACCGTGACGCCGTCGCGCGCCATGCGGACAATGTTGGTGTGGTGCTCCGCAATCACGACTTCCGCCGTGTGCGCGCTGCCGCGGACTTTTGCGGCGATGTAGAGATTCGGGACATCTTCCGCAAAATTGACCTCACAAAAGCCGGCATTTACGAGCTCCCGACAGCGCGCGCGTGCGCTGTCATCCGCGGCGGAAATGACTTCGAGCTTCTTGTCCGCCTGCCCGCCGGTGATGCCGAGGGTCGCGGCGACCTTGATGCCCTTTTGCCCGCCCGAGTTCGGCACGGTGACGCCCTTTACGATTTTTGATGATGTTGCCGGAGCAGTCCACCGTGATGTGGAGCGGCTCCTCCCCAGCAGTTCCTTTCGCCTTTGCCGCGGCATAGGCGATTGCAATCGGTTCGGTGCAGCCCATTGCGGGCACCAGCTCTTCCCGCAGGATTGCTGTGTAATTGCTGAACGATTCCGGATTTTCAACGAACATAACAGGCCTCCTCTCACAATGATAATACCACTGATATTATCAGAATCAAGTGATTTTGACGAAAAAACCTGCAAAATTTACAAGAAAAATATCGGAAACATAAAAAGACCCTCTTTCCCGCAGGGACAGGAAAGAGGGGAGTCAACAGAACAGACAGCGCTTCGGCTCAGAGGCCCATATACCCGCCGAAGTCGCGGAGATCGTCGCGGATGTCCCGCACGAGTGCCTCCGGATCTTTCCTGGCGAGGTCGGCGATGATCAATTCGTGGTGTTTCGTGTCATAGGAGAGGAGGCGGTCGGCGCGCCGGTTCCAGTAGAGCTGGGAATAGGCGCGGAGCAGGCGTGACATGCAGCGCTTTACATTCATCGTGATAAAGGTATTGCCGCAAAACTCCATCAGTTTTTCGTGGAAGTCCATGTTGAAGCGCCAGTGCTGAATGGGGATCCACATCATCCCGCTGACAGTTCCGGTTCAGCTGTTTCAGCAGCTCGATTTCGGCTTTCGCCGAAGCGCTTGTAGTTCTCGCGCAACGCACCGCTCTCCAGAAATTCCCGGTACTGAAGCATTTCATAGATGTCGATATGCGTCAGGCGTATGACTTCATAGCCGTAGCGCGGAATGCTCTGGACAACACCGTCCGCGCAGAGAGCAATCAAAGCATCCCGGACGGGAGATTTGCTGACTTCGTATTTCTCAATGAGTTTCTTTTCGTTCAGAATATCGCCGGGCTGATACTTGCCGGAGATAATCTCCTGAAGAACCGCATTGTAGACCATTTCTTTGAGGTTTGTGTATTTCTCCATGGTTTACGCTTACCTCCCTGATGAACTTTTATTATACCGAAAACAGCGGAGAGTATGAAAGGGGAAATCTTCTCCTGTTTCAATCTTTGCCCCTGCGAAGCGGTGGGCTGCGGACAGTCTCCCCCGCACGGCAGGTCTCGGAACGCTGCCTGATGACAGGCTCCTCTTCGCGGAGGAGTATACAAGTATCCCCCGCATGCGATAATTGTTTGTCGGGAGCAAAGGACTTGTGATGTATGAGAAGCATGTCACAGAACGCTGCCTGATGCGTGGTGTGCAAATGCGGTCGGTCGCCTGCGCTGAGTATCTTGGAAACGCTGCACTCCGCACGGCGGGTCTCGGAATGCTGTCTGCCGCACGGAGGGGATATGTAGCCGCTACCGAACGGCTCGAGAACATTGCCTTCTGCGCGGCGCCTGCATGCGGGTATCCCCGCCTGCATCGCATGTCTCGGGAACATTCCGCGCGTATACGAAGAGCGAATGCGGGTAGATGCACTGGCACGGCATGACGCAGGGAAGCTGTCTGCTGCGCGGCATCAGGTAGCGGATAAGGACAGTTACGATATACCGCTCTGAATCGAAAGCAAAGAATTTCGGGCGTATGAGAAGTGTGCTCCCGCGGAGCGGAAAGAGAAGTGCGAGCTTTTGTTTGTATTTAGACTTTTTTGTCGTATAATAAAAGTTAGCGTTTCCGCAAGAAATTGAGCAGGACAGAGAAATAGAAGGGGGAAAGAGAGATGGGTTTAAAGGATTTGTTAAAGAAGGCGCTGACGGGGGCGTCCGATGAGGACAACCGGAAGAACAAGGCAAAAATGCGGGAGATTTTCAACTCGCTGGTTGCGGACGGAGATGCCTACACGCTGATTTACTGCCACATGCAGGATTCGCACAACGCAGTCGTTGTGGAGGTCAATGTGCACAGCAATTACATTGTGGGCTACAAGCCGGGTGAAGTTGTGATTGTGCCGGTAAACGCGCAACTTACCGAGTGGGGCGAGGCCGAGGTCTTCAATAAGGAGAACGGCGGTAAAATCGCGTCCAGCTGGACCGGCTATTGCTCGGCGTCCAAGGAAGGTGTTCACTATCAGCTGGAGCCCGTCACCTACGATCCGGGCATCAAGGCTTCGGCGAAGTACTCCGTCGCAGTTACCCAGTCCACGGCGGAAGTCGCAGAATTCCGCAAGTTCTTCAAGGCCGGTCTCTGAGACTGCGGGCATGCGTTGCGACCCGCGGTAGCTTTTTGAACCGAGAAAAGGCATTGTGGGACGGAACGGATTAAGATGACTGAAAAAAGCCCCGGGACGAAAGTCCCGGGGCTTTTTTGCGGCTTACAGGTCAATCCGCCTGTGTGAGAAGCGACAACGGACAAACGATATGGGTGCAAATTTGCCGTGTGGGCGGGAGCGGACGAAGAACAGATACTGTACTGTGCTTGCGGATTCACGGTGTTTCCGCAGGGGGCGAAGAGCGTGTAGCGGTTTCCGGAGACCGAGAGCAGGCCGTCCCTCTCCATCGCGGCAAGCTCGCGGCAGAGCGAACTCCGGTTCACATTCAGGTAGTGCGCGAGTTCCGACTTGTTGAGGGGGATATCTACGGTCTGCGCGACAGCGGCTGTCGGCGGCAGCCCGGGTGGTGCCTGAAATCCTTCCGGACGGAGTTCTAAGTAGGAGAGGATTTTCTCCCGAAGCGTATCTTTTGAGAGAATGTCGAGTGTCTGCATGAGCTGCCCGTTTTTCTTTGCGAGGAGCTCATACATATTCTCGTTCATGATGCGGTGAAAGCGACAGCGATGCTCACAGCTTCGCATGATTTTTCCGAGCGGCAAAAAGAGAGCAGTCGTGTTCCGCGCGGCGAGAAAGGAGACATGGGCCGGCGTCTTTTTCTTGCGGAGCGAAAAAGATTCGCCGAATAGATCGCCCGGCAGCATGTAATTTAAGAAAGACTGGTGGCCGTTCGCATCTTCCTTCAGCATGAAAATCATGCCGGAGAGCAGCATCCCCACATAGGGGACCGTGTCCTCATCGAGAATCAGGAAGCTGTTCCGCGGATAGGAGCGGATGTAGCCGTCCAGACAGGGGAGCAGTGCTTCGAGCTCACCGGCGGTGAGTCCCTCAAAGAGCGGAAAACGAGTCAAGGCCTCTAAGCTGAATTCAGCGGATTCCATGGTAATACCTCATACAAGACCAACAAAAAACTGTTGCATAGGAAACAGTCTGCTTTTTCCTTTAGTATAAACTGGATTGTGAGAAGATGGTAGAGGGCGGAGAAGATTGTTATAGAAATAACAATCTCGCCGTCCCTCGGTTTGTGTTCCGGAGAAAGGAAGATGATGAAGAAGAAAAGAAACTGGCTGTATTTGGCACTCTGTCTATTGTTCGGCATTCTGTTCTGTGTCGCCTGCGGCGGGAAACAGCAGACAGAGACGACGACAGCCGCGAAAGCGGAGAGCGGTTCTCAGGCTGCGGAGAGCACTGCGGCGGCAGAGGAAGGGCTCTCGGCGGATTCGCGCGTGGTGGCACTGTCCCGCTCGGTCGGTGAGATGTGGCTCCTTGCCGGCGGAAATCTGGTCGGCGTGACCGACGATGCGATGGATCTCGAGGGGCTTTCGAAGGCGTGCACTTCGGTCGGCAAACTTTCGGCGCCGAGCGCGGAAGCGATTCTCGCGCTGCACCCGGCACTCGTGCTGACGGCACCGGACATTCCGGCGCAGCGCGAAGTGCAGAAGACGCTGGAGGCGGCCGGTGTCCGCTGTCAGGCGGTCGATATCAATAACTTTGCCGATTACGCGTCGGTGATGCAGAGCTTTACCGCTGAGACCGGTCGCGCGGATCTCTACGAGAAGAATGTCACCGCGGTGCAGCAGAAGATTGACAGCGTCAAGGCAGCGCTGCCCAGCGAAATCAAGGGAAAGACCTTCCTTGTCATCCGGGCTTCCGCGGCAAAGACCAAGGTGTTAAAGTCCGATCACTTTACGGTTGCGATGCTCGAGGATCTCGGCCTCACGAATGCGGCGCCCGAAAGTCTTTTGGATCAGCTCAGCATGGAGGGTATCACGGAGGCAAATCCGGACTATTTATTCGTGATTTTTCAGGGAGAGCCGAAGGAGGCAGAGGCAGTCTACCAGGAGCTGATCGGCGGCCAGCCTGCCTACGACCAGCTGAAGGCTGTCAAGGACGGCCACACGGCGGTATTGCCGAAGGACCTGTTTCAGTATAAGCCGAATGCGCGCTGGGGCGAAGCCTATGCAAAGCTCGCGGAGCTTCTCGGGGGTGCGGCGGCAAAGCAGTGAGAAAAGGATCCTTTGTGTCCGCGCTCCTCTTCGGGATTGCGCTGACCCTGCTTTTCACCTGGTTTTCGGTGTTCTTCGGCCTGCACGGCGCGGCGGGGGATGTGCGGAGAATTCTCTGCTATGTGCGGGTGCCGCGCACCCTCGGGGCCTTGCTCTCCGGGGCAGCGCTCGGGGCGTCGGGCTATCTCATGCAGGAAGCGCTGCACAACACGCTTGCCTCCCCGAGTGTCATGGGCGTCAACGCGGGCGCGGGACTGTTTGCGCTGCTCGCCGCCCTTTTGTTTCCGGCGGTGACGGCGGCCCGCTTTGTGCTGGCCTTTTCTCGGTGCGCTGCTCTCGATTGCACTGGTATTGCTAATCGCGAAAAGGGCGGGCTACAGCCGGAGCGTAATTGTGCTCTCCGGTGTTGCGGTCTCGGCGCTCATGGGCGCGGCGGTGAACGGTCTCGTGACTTTCTTCCCGCATGCGGTCGCGGACAAGCAGGCTTTTACGCTCGGCGGCTTTGCGGGCTTACAGTATGACGGGCTCTTCTTTTCGGCAGTCTTTATTCTGCCGGGGCTACTCGCGGGAGCCCTGCTCGGCGGCGGCATAGACCTCTTTGCGCTCGGCGACGAGGTCGCCCAGGGACTCGGATTATCCGTGACGCGACATCGCCTGCTCACGATGGTGACCGCGACCGTGCTCGCGGCAGCGGCGGTCTGTATCGGCGGACTGATCGGATTTCTCGGTCTGATTGTGCCGAATGTGCTAAGGCGTTTTTTCGGGGCGGATGTCGGCGCGGCAGATGTTCACGCTCTCGGGGCTCTACGGCAGCGCGCTGCTTGTCGCGGCCGATTTTCTGTCGCGGCGTCTCTTTTACCCTTATGAGCTGCCGGTCGGGCTACTCTTAAGCCTTCTCGGCGCACCGTTTTTTATCTGGATGCTGATGCACAGAAAGCGTGGCATATGATTGAAGTCAGAGAGCTGACGGCGGGCTATGCCGCGCCGGGAGAGAGGGGTGAGCCGCCTGTCATTTCGATTGCGGCGGAGACCTTTTCCGCCGGCAAGATAACGACTGTGATCGGAAAAAACGGCTCCGGCAAGTCCACATTTTTAAAGACACTCGTGGGACTCCTGCCGTATCGGGGCAGCATACGCTGCGACAAGCGGGAGCTCAGAACACTTTCGCCGAAGGAGCGCGCTGCCTGTATCGGCTATCTTCCGCAGACACTCACAGCGCCGCACATGGATGTGCGGACGCTGGTGGCACACGGCTGTTTTCGCCGGAAAAAGATGTTCCGGTCGCTCGGGGAGAGCGACAGAGAGCAGATTGCAGCGGCACTCCGGATTGCGGATCTCGCGGCGTACGGCGATAAGCAGGTGCCCGCCCTGTCCGGCGGAGAGAGGCAGCGCGCGTTTCTTGCGATGCTGATTGCCCAGGACCCGGCCTTCTTTCTGCTGGACGAGGTGACATCCTATATGGATATTGCTCACCAGAAGGCGACGGTCGAGCTGGTGCGCTATCTCGCGGCGGCGGGCAAGGGCGTGCTGATGACCTCGCATGACCTCGCGCTCAGCTTTACGGTGAGCGACCGGATTCTGGTCATGAACGAGGGGCGCATGATACTCTCCGGGACACCGGAGGAACTGCTCGAGGAGCGGGATACGCTGCGGCGCTGTTTCGGCATTTGCCTCGGGAAGACAAACTCCGCGAACGCCCTCTACGCATATGAATTGCAGAACTAACATTTTTCCACAAGGAGGAATTTCAATGGGTTACATACTGACAGAAGAAGGATTTCAGGACGCTCTGAAAGAACTTCGGAAAGAGTACCGCATTTTTGCACCGGTCCGCAAAAAGGGAGCGGGGACGCTTTCACGGACATTGACGCCGTGATTTACGACGAAGTGGAAGAGGGAACCCCGATTGAACTCGAGGCGAAGTCCGATTACTCCGCAAAAGAGGCGCTGACGCCGCTCTCGGAGACCCTGTTCTTCTTCACGGAGGAGCAGTGCAGGAGGCGGATATCGACACGAGACCGGTGCTCCTCTTCCTTCGGAGCTGCGATCTGCAGGCGATGAAGCGCCTCGACGACATGTACCTGCACAACGGGCGCGAGCAGGACTGGTTCTATCAGAGACGCCGCGAGAAGCTTCACTATGTGCTGATCGGCTGCGGCCACAGCTATGAGAACTGCTTCTGTGTCGATATGGGGGCGAATATCACGAAGGACGGCTATGCTTTCTCGGTCGATAAGGTTGACGACAGCTACCGCATCCATGTGCTCGAAGAGGCGGTGCGCAGCGCATTTGCATCGAGCAGCGAGCGACAGGAGGAAGTGGTGCCGCGCTATGTGACCGAGAACGAAGTCCGCGTCACCGTGCCGGAGAATATCCCGATTGAAATCGTGAAGCATCCGCTCTGGGATGAGTACAACACCCGCTGCATCGGCTGCGGACGGTGCAATTACGCCTGTCCTACCTGTTCCTGCTATACGATGCAGGACGTCTACTATACGGACAACGGCAAGGTCGGTGAGCGCCGCCGGGTCGGCAGCTCCTGCATGGTGGACGGCTACACGAATGTGGCGGGCGGCGGTCAGTACCGGAAGACGCAGGGCGAGCGCATGCGCTTCAAGACCCTTCACAAGATTCGCGACTTCCGGAAGCGCTTCGGTTATGACATGTGCGTGGGCTGCGGCCGCTGCGACGATATCTGCGGCGAGTACATCAGCTTCTCCAACATCATAAACAAGGTGGCAGCTGCGGTCGAAGAGATGGAAAAGGAGGGCAGCAAGAATGCGTAATCCGTATATTCCCTATCCTTCCAAGATTTGGAAGTTATCCGGCACACGGAGAAAGAGTTCACATTCCGGATGGAATACAAGGGCGAGGAAGAAGTAAAGCCCGGACAGTTTTTCGAGGTTTCGATGCCAAAGTACGGCGAGGCGCCGATTTCGGTCTCGGGTATCGGCGAGGGCTTTGTGGATCTCACCATCCGCAAAGTGGGTCGCGTGACGAACGAAGTCTTTGAGAACTATGAGGGCGATACGCTTTTACTCCGCGGTCCCTACGGAAACGGCTTTGACACCGAGCTCTACCGTGACGGTGAGACCGTGGTTGTGGCGGGCGGCACGGGTGTGTCCCCGGTGCGCGGTGTGATTGAGGCGCTGAGCGGCTTTGAGAATGCCAAGCAGAAATATGTGATCGCAGGCTTCCGCAGCCCCGCGGACATGCTGTTTCGCGATGACCTCGCGGACTGGAAGGACAAGCTGAATCTGATTCTGACCGTGGACGGCGCGCCGGAAGGATATGAGGGCAACATCGGCCTCGTCACAAAGTACATCGCAGATCTGCCGCTTGCGGATCCGGCAAAGGCAAAGGCCGTTGTGGTCGGCCCGCCGCCGATGATGAAATTTACGATCATTGAACTCCTGAAGAAGGGCTTCCGAGAGGAGAATATCACGGTCTCCTACGAGAGAAAGATGTGCTGCGGTCTCGGCAAGTGCGGACACTGCCGTGTCAGCGACACCTACATCTGCCTCGACGGACCGGTGTTCAACTATGTGGAAGCCAAAGAGATGATTGACTGAGTCAGAACGGAGAGAAGAAATGGGAGCTTTAGATATCAATTTAGGAAAACTGAAGAAAAATGCATTCCGTTACTCAAAGGTGCGCGGGGAGACGGCTTCCAGAATCCGTATTCCGGGCGGCGTCATTGACGCGAAGTCCCTGGGGCGTGTCGTTGAGATTGCGGAGAAGTACGGAAACGGTCAGATCGACATCACGAACCGCCAGGGTATCGAGATTCCGGGCATTCGCCTCGAGGATATGGACAAGGTCAATCAGGAAGTGCAGCTCATCATTGACTCGCTCCGCATCAACCAGCCGGAAAAAGGCAAGGGCTATCCGGCATCGGGTACGCGCAACGTGATTGCCTGCCCCGGCGCGAGACTCTGTCCCTTCGGCTGCTACGACACAACGGCGTTTGCGCAGAAGATGGAGAACGAGATTTTCCCGAACGACCGCCATGTGAAGGTGGCCTTCACCGGCTGCTCGAACGACTGCGCAAAGGTGCGTCTGGCGGACTTCGGCATCATCGGCATGACCGAGCCGCAGTACGACCCGAACCGCTGCGTCGCCTGCGAGCAGTGCATCAAGTACTGCAAAAAGCGCTCGGTCAATGCGCTCTCGCTCGTGAACGGCAAGATTGTCCGCGACACGAAGAAGTGCATCGGCTGCGGTGTCTGCATCACCTACTGCCCGACCAGAGCCTGGACGAGAAGCAAAGAGCATTACTTCCGTCTGGTGCTGCTTGGCCGCACCGGCAAGCGGAACCCGCGTCTCGCCGAGGACTTCATCAAGTGGTGTGACGAGGAGAGCATTCTCCGCATCGCGGCAAATACCTACGCGTACATCGAGGAGTACATCGATCCGGATGCGGTTGAGCACAAGGAGCACATCGGCTACATTGTGGATCGCACCGGCTTTGAGAAGTTCAAAGAGTACATCTTCAAGGATGTGACACTCAGCGAGAAGGCGGAAGTCGCCCAGCAGGTCTACTGGGGCGGCAAGCACTACGACCGTTACGGCGGCTGAGTCGATGATAGAAAGAGGACAGCCCTGCGTGAAAACGCGGGGCTGTTTTTGTGTCGCGTTTTTGCTACAATCGAAACAAGCTGAGAAGTACGGAACCGGAACTGTTTGCCGCATAACGAGGTATAGCCCGGTAAGGGCTGAGACAGCCTTAGAAAGAGAGGTTTTACATGGCAGTATATGAGGGACTCAGAAAGAGAAGAAGTTATTATCGGTTGAATAAAGAGCTTCCGGTCTCGGAGGAGGCGGTGCGAGAACTCATCGAAGAGACGACAGAGCTTGTTCCGGATGCCTTCAACATGAAGAGTGCGCGCGTCGTAGTGGCGCTCGGAGAGAAGCAGGATGAACTCTGGGATCGGATTTACGATGCCTTTCAGGGTAAGGTTCCGCGGGAAAAGATTGACGGCTTCAAGGCGGCGGCCGGGACGGTGCTCTATTTCTACGAAAAGAATACCGTAAAGGCTTTGCAGGAGAAGTTCCCGCTCTATGCGGACAATTTCCCGGTCTGGGCAAATCAGGCGAACGGCATGCTGCAGATTAACATTTGGAGCGGCCTTCGGGAGCTCGGTATCGGCGCAAATTTGCAGCACTATAACCCCGTGATTGATGATACAGTGCGGGAGCTCTTTGATCTTCCGAAAAGCTGGAAGCTGCTCGCTGAGATGCCCTTCGGCGGCATTGTCGAGGAGCGGGAGTCCAAGGCGAAAGAGAAGATTGAAGAGAGAGTGAAGTTCTATCGTTGAAGGCGGAAGCAAACCGGCTGCCAAATGGCAGCCGGTTTTTTCTGTATCGTAAAGGGACAGAATAACGCTTGATTATATGAGTTATAACTCATATAATCAAATTAGCAAAAGTCAGACCACGTGAAAGGACAGGAAGTGTTTGAGCTTCACTTGCACAAGCCAGACGAGCCGACTGGCTTAGGCGTTATGGGAAAAAAGATAAGATGGATTAAATAGAGTGCGAGAGGATAATTGCAATGAAGCTAAGTGAATACAAAGGAGAAGAAATTTGAGGACCCGAATTTTGTGCGTGCATATCAGGAAGTTCAACCGGAATTGAAGGTGATTCGCGCAATCGTAGAGGCTAGGACTGCTCAAAATTTAACCCAGAAGGAGCTGGCAGAGAGAACGGGAATTGCGCAGACGGAAATCAGTAGGCTTGAGAATGGGAGTAGAAATCCGAGTATTAAGCTGTTGCAGAGGTTAGCAGAAGGAATGGGGCTGGTTCTGAATATCAGCTTTGTTCCCAAGGAAGAATAAACCGGTAAGAAGCCCTGAGACCTAATCTTAGGGCTTCTTTTGCGGATACTGTGCGGCGAGGCGCTGCACCTCGGAAGTCATCCGGTCGACGACAGCCTGCGGGGCGACTATCTTCACATCGCCGCCGAGTCCCATAATCCAGCCGAGGAAGAGGAGACTCACCGCGACGGTGACATGGCAGCGGAAGTGTCCCTCATCAATCGGTAAAATCGTGATGTCCTTTCCGAAGCGGTCTATCAGGATTCCGACCTTCTCATTGGTCGCTTCGAGTGTCACAACGGTCTCTTCGCCGCCGTTCATGCCAAAGAGACTCTTGGAATAGCGCGCGGTGTTAAACTGCCGAAAACGCGCGAGACCCTGCCGCCTGTCTTCCACCACAGAGATTCGTTTCATTTTGTCGACGCGGTAGTGCTTGATTTTATCACTCTCGGCCTCGTAAGCGACGAGATAGTAGTATTCGCTGTCCCAGACGAGGGCCCAGGGACTGATCTGATACCAGGCGCCGTTTCGGCGGAGCTCCATCTCTTTTTTGAGGTTCCACTGAAAGTACTTGAAGCGAATCTGACAACCGGCGTTGATGGCCTCGTGAATCGCATCCACATTGTAGTAGACACTCGTGTTCATGGTCTTGATGCGGTCCGAGATGATGACCTGGCGCTGCAGCTGCGTTGCCTCATACCGGCTCACAAGGGACTCGAGTTTCGCAATCAACTCCTTGGATTTTTTGTCGGTGATAAATTTGGCCGACTGCACCGAGTCCACGAGGAGCTTAAGCTCCGGAAGCTCAAAGCGCCGCGACGAAAGGCGGTATAGCGTGTTTCGTCCCGCCTTCACGGCTTCGATGTCCATGCCGAAATCCTGTAATTCCCCGAAGTCAAGATACAGGGTCTTTCGATCGGCGTTGACGCCGCAGTCTGCGAGCTTTTTCAATGATTTCCGCCATGCCGAGCGCGTGCTGTGCGTCGGTCTCCTCCGTAAAGAGTTTGGCGAGATACAGGAGCTTTTGCTTCTGATGTTCCCCGCGCCGCTCATTTCCTGCCATAGATTTTCCTTTCTCTTCGCGCCGCACATAGCTGCGGTTTTTTCTGTTTTCAATATAGCAGAAGCAAGGAGACAAGGGAAGAATTCGGTCCGTTTTTCCGGACAGAAAAAAGAGGGGAGAAAAAAAAGGGAGAAAAAAGAAATTGCGGCGCCGGTTGACAGTGCAAAAATAGGGTTATATACTTCTAACATATAGTTAAATAGCACAAATCACTGCGAGCCGCTGACTTAAGTTCCTGAAAAATCGACCAAAACAGCTTAGACACGGCGGGCGTGCAAAACAAGAGGAGGGTATAAATGAGTCAGAGTAAGGCGAGACTGGAAGTCAGGGATTTGGTGACCATAGGCGTGTTCGGCGTGATTTATTTTGTCTGTATGTTTGCAGTCGGCATGATGGGTGTGGTACCGATCCTCTATCTGCTTTATCCGATGACCTTCGGCGTGGTGGGAGGCCCCATTGTTCTGCTCTTTATGGCAAAGGTACAAAAGCCCTGGGCACTCGTGATTTTCGGGATGATTACACCCATTATTATGTTTCTCTTCGGACATACCCTTCTGGTGCCCGGCGTAGCGCTTGTTACGATGCTGGTCGCGGAGGGGATACGGCGTATTGGAAAGTACCGCTCTCTGCGCTATAACATGCTCGCTATGTAGTCATGGCGACCATTCTCTGCAGTTCTCTTCTGCAAATGCTCGTGATGAAGGCGCGTTATTTACAGCTCACCGAGGCGGAGATGGGAAGAGAGTACACGGAAGCCCTTGAAAAACTAATCAGTGTCCGAAACATGGGGCTCGTATACCTCGGCGCCGTGCTCGGCGGCATTGTCGGCGCATTACTCGGGCGAAAGCTCTTAAAAAAGCACTTTGAAAAGGCGGGAATTGTCTGATGGAGCGGCAATTAAAACCCTGGGAAAGTCTGCAAAGTCCTTTCAATCCGAATCCCATAACGAAATTGCTCGTTATGGGATTTTTGGGCATAAGCTTAGTGCACCCGCTCCACCCCTATGCGGAGTGGGGGATTGTTTTCTTGCTTTCGCTCTTTTATCTCTTAAACGGCGACCGGAAAAGCGCGGTGCAAAACACAGTTATCTTTGCGATGCTCTGTGCTTTTCCGGGGTTTCCGAAGCTCTATGCCCTGCCCATTGTCTTAAAAATGTTCCTGTCCGTGTTCTATATGCTCCGGCTTGTCTACTTTCCCGTTGCGAGCGGGCGTTTTCTCATGAAGACTTCGGATGTGGGGAGCATACTGGCATCAATGGATTATCTTCACATTCCGCAGTGTGTTTCCATCCCGGTCGCGGTGATGTTCCGCTTTTTCCCGTCCTTTGCCGAGGAGCGGCGTAACATTGCGATGGCCATGAAGATACGCGGCATCCGAACGCGGAATCCGCTTCGTTATCTCGAGTATGTGACCGTTCCGCTGCTCATCATCTCTTCCAACATCGCGGAGGATATCGCAAAGGCAGCGGAGTGTAAGTGCATCGAAAATCCGGTGCCGAAGACAAGATACATGACAGCGCGCTTACAGCCGGTGGATGCCGTATATGCGCTCTCCATGGGCGGGCTCATGCTGCTCGGCTGGATTGTGTTGCGCTAGGAGGGATGCCATGCTTGCAGATAGAGAATTTTTCACTTTCCTACGGGGAGGGAGAGCCGGTCTTACAAGACATCAGCCTCTCCTTGAAAAGCCGGGGAGTGCCTGGTGGTCACAGGGGAGAGCGGCAGCGGTAAGTCCTCTCTGATTCACGCGATCAACGGCCTCGCCTTTCACTATCATCAAGGCGTAGGAAAGGGACATATCCGCTTCGAAGGGGAGAGTATCGAAACCCTGCCGATTTATCGGATTGCGCTGCAAATCGCGAGTGTATTTCAGAATCCGAAGACACACTTTTTCAATGTGAATACAACGCTGGAACTGCTCTTTTACATGGAGAATATGGGGCTTGATCGCGCGGAGATGGACAGGCGCATGGAGGATTTACTGAAGATATTCCCCATAGAACATCTCCTCGGGCGAAATATCTTTGCGCTCTCCGGCGGCGAAAAACAGATATTATCGGTCGCCTCCTGTTACCTCGCGGGTTGCAAGCTCATTGTCATGGATGAACCCTCTTCCAATCTGGACGAGGCCTCGATTGCGGTGTTAAAGAAAATGCTGCCGATGTTAAAGGAAAGGGGCATAGCCCTCCTCATCGCAGAGCACAGGCTCCACTACCTGACGGAACTCATGGATCGTCTGATTTTCTTGGAGACGGGAAAGATACACAGGTCGTTCTCGCGGGAAGAATTTCTTTCCCTTTCCGAAGATGAGCTTGCGGGTATGGGACTTCGGAGCAGGGAAAAGCCCGTGCTTCATGCTCTCCGCGTGGAAAAACGAGGGAGAGCTGACCGTGGAAACGCTCTGCTGTCCCTTCCGGCGGGGCGAAGAACTGAAAGCTCAGTCAGGTCTCCTTTTCCTTCGGAAAAATCTACGGCATCGTCGGTGAAAAACGGCTGCGGAAAATCCACGCTGCTCCGCGCAATGACGGGACTGGAGGCGCCGAAGAAGAGTCGCATTGCGCTTCGGGGAAAGCCGCTGTCCGGGCGTGAGCGCATATCACGCTCTGCCTTGGTTATGCAGGATGTCAACAGTCAGCTGTTCACGGATTCGGTCGAGGAAGAATTGCTGCTCGCATGGAAGGGGAGATGCCTGAGAGAGAAGACGGATGGGAAAATACGAGAAAAGGCAGCGGAAGAGGCAGCGCAGCGCGAAATCGAAACTCTACTGCAGGCGCTCGGTCTCGCGGAGTGCAAAGAGCGCCATCCCATGAGTCTTTCCGGCGGACAAAAGCAGAGACTGGCGCTTGCGAACCTGCCTCCTTAAGGACGCGAACTTTTTCTATTTTGACGAGCCGACCAGCGGCATGGATCGTAAAAACATGCTGCGCATCGCGACACTCTTAAAACAGCAGCAGCGGGAGGACAGAATTCTCTTTGTGGTTTCGCATGACACCGCCTTTTTACAGGAGGTCGCGACGGAATGCCTGGATTTGGAGACATTTCGGAAGCGCACAGCGGGGGCGCGTAATTAAGCGGAGATGCGGGCAGCAAAGCGCAGAAGCTGCGCTTTCAAGAGCGAAGAGACAGCGAATCCTCATGCAAGCCTCGCCGAATGTCCATTTACAAAGAAGTACTGTGTATTCACGGTATAACACGTTAATCTTTCGGCGTTCAAGGTGTGTGACGTAAGGTAACGCGCAACACCCGGAGACAGTCCGTATGTTTTTCTGTGATTGTGTCCGCTTTTTTTGGGACATGCGGGGTGGTAGACTGGAGACATCAGAAAAGCAGAGGAGGCAGCAAGATGAATCCGATCTATTTCACCGTTACGGGGACCAATTACTACTACGGAAACGAGTACTTTAAGCCGGAGATGAAGCTTCGACTCATCAAGGAGCCGGATAACAAGGCGGACAAGGAGGCAATCCGCGTGGAGCTCGAGGGGCTCGGGAAAGTGGGCTATGTCGCGAACAGCCCGCACTCCGTGATCGGAGACAGCCACAGCGCGGGGCGACTCTACGATAAAATCGGAGACTCTGCGGAGGGGAAAGTGCTCTATGTCCTGCCGCAGGGAGTGCTCTGCACGCTTGTGCAGAGGGAAGAAGAGAAACAAGAGCAGGGGGGAAAGGTGTGACCGAAGTGATTTTGTTTCCGTCCTCTTTTCTGAATCCCCGAGAGGTGGATGAAGACCTTGCGGAAGAGTATCGCGCGGCGCGTTTGGCAGGCGGTTTTGAGACAATGGTCTTCGACTACCAAGCCTGGTTTCGGGAACAGCAACTTAGGTTAAGTTACGTTCCTGAGCGGGAAATCACGGCCGTTTATCGCGGCTGGATGATGAAACCGGAACAATACGCTGTCTTTTACCGGGAGCTGCTTTCGCAGAAGATACGACTGCTCACAACGCCCGAGATGTACGAGAAATTACATTTGTTTCCGCGGGTGTACCCGGAGCTTTTGCCGGATACCGCGCGTATGCTCACATTTCCGCTGCATACCGAGATCGATGTGCGGGCATGTCTGAAGGTGTTTCCTCGTTTCTTGGTGAAAGACTATGTGAAGTCCGTGAAGGGCAGCGAGTTCCCTGCCTATTTTGACGAGAACTGCTCGCAGGAAGCATTCAATGTCTGGATGGAGCTTTTTTACCGTTACCGCGGCGACTTGCTGACAGGCGGAATCTGCATCAAAGAGTTTCTGGACTTAAAGCGCTATGAAGGCAGGACCAACGAGTACCGCGTGTTTTATGTGAACCATGAGCCGATTTGCATAAGCCGTAATTCCGGGCAGGAGGGCAAGGTGGCGGAGCCGCCGACAGAATTGGTGCAACGATACCGGAAACTTGGCAGCGTCTTTTATACTTTGGATTACGCTGAACTGTACGACGGAAGCTTTATGATACTGGAATCCGGAGACGGCTCGGTTTCGGGGCTTGCCTCGGGGGAGGATGCAGCGAACTTTTATCGAAAGCTTTACCGGGCGCTGAATCAAAATCAGACATAGTACGAGTTCTTTGTGTTAATCGAAACAATTAGGTATCGCTTTCTCATTACCACAATATGCGTTGCGCCCGAAAAAGTAACACTTCGGGCGCTTTTTTGTGCGTCTCTTGTGCTAAACTGAAAAAAATGAATAAGTCGAGAGGCTGAGTAAAAGCGGAAGAGAGGAGATATGACAGCATGGAAAAGTTGACGATTGCGGAGGCAAAACGAATCAATGACACAATGGTCTCCGAGGCGCATTTAAAGCTGCATGCGGCGAATGTGGCGGCTTGCATGGGCGCGATGGCAGCGCACTTCGGTGAGGACAGAGAGCACTGGGAGGCGGTCGGCTATCTCCACGATTACGACTACGAGAAGTTCCCGGAAGAACATCTTTTGCATACCGAGAAAAGAGCTGCTAGCCGAGGGCGTGCCCGGCGGAAGATGTGCGCGCCATATTGAGCCATGGCTACGGGCACCGGAACGAGGTCGAGCCGAAGAGCAAGATGGAGAAGAGTCTCTACACGGTCGATGAGCTAAGCGGCATCATTCAGGCGGCGGCGCGCATGCGCCCGAACGGCATTGCCGATATGGACATCAAGAGCTTCATGAAAAAGTTTAAGAGCAAGGGCTTTGCCGCAAAGTGTAACCGCGAGATTATCCTGAAAGGTTGCGAGATGCTCGGCATGGACATCAAAGAGGTCGCGGAAATTGCAATCGCGGGTATGAAGGAACACGCAGAGGAACTGCAACTCACCGGAAATCAGGCCTGAATCGTACCCTCCTTGCGTGTCTCTCTCTGCGGAATTATAATGAGCCTCAACCGTTTGCGGATAAAAGAGACACGGAGGACAACATGGGACAGAAGAGACCTAAGATTAAACTGACGGTCATTGACCGGCGAGGCAAGATGGGCTGTCATCGCGGCCACCGGATCGGACAGACCTTTGACTATGACACGGAGCGGGGCGAACTCTGTCCGATGGCGATGCACTGCGCCTTTCCTTATATTGATATTCTTCGCTACGGCGGCAAATTGCCGGGACAGCCGGAAGGAGTCGCGGAGTTCTGCTGCTCCGATGCGGACACGATTATGGTATTCCGGGCGGAAATCGTGAAAGAGGAAGAAAATCGACCGTGATAAAAAACGGTGAGAAACGGAAGTGAGCAAGCGCGGAAAAGTGTCGGCGATACGTCGACACTTTTCTTTTATGCGGCGGAAAGAGCGGGCAAGGCAGGCAAAATTCTGTTAACATGCAAGAAAATCCGCAGCGAGCGGATGCGGGATTTGTTGACGGAAAGAAGAGGAATTGCCGTTTGAGAGCGGAGAGGGGATAGAGAGATGCGGAATGTATATTTTGTGCGGCACGGGGAGACGGTCTGGAATGTGGAAAATAAAATCTGCGGGGCTACGGAAAGTGCCCTGACGGAGCGGGGCCGGGAGCAGGCGCGCGCCATTGGCAGAGAGATTAAAGCGCGCATAGAGGCAGGTGAATTGCGGATTGACCGCATGCTCTGCTCGCCCTTAAGCCGCGCGCGGGATACCGCGCAGGAAATCGCAGACATACTCAAACTGCCGCTTGCGGTCGAGCCGCGCCTCCGGGAGCAAAACTTCGGGATCTGGGAGGGGACAGCCCGGGACGGCGAGGGCTTTCAGCGCGCCAAGGAAAACTTTATTGACAGCTTCGGAACGGGCGAGTCCATGCTGCGGCTTGCACAGCGCATCTACAATCTGCTGGACGATGTGCGGGCGGATGCCGACCATACCTATCTGCTGGTCGCACACAACGGCATCTCCCGCATGGTGGAGTCGTATTTCCGGGACATGGACAATGCGGAATTTGCGGCCTTCGGGATACGGAATGCCTCGCTCCGAAGCTATACCTTTCCGGAAGAGAAGACAGAAGTCTGAGCGGGGAATATGCTTGACAATTTCAGAATAACACCATAATATCTTCATAAAAGCGTAAGAAAATCGATTCCGGAGGATGTAGAAATGAAGAGAGCGAAACTCGTTCTGGCAGCAGCACTGGCAATGTCCCTGACCGTCGGTGCGGCAGTTCCCGCGCTGGCGTTCTATCAGCAGCCGCAGAGTAAGAAGGGCTTGCTTCTGTCGCAGCAGACCGCAGATATGCTCGCCGACATCGGAAACCTCGGTGTAAAGCAGGTCATTGTGAACATGGGAACCGATCAGGACTTGAATACCTTCGACCCGCTCGCGGCGTACTGCACGCAGAACGGTGTCACGCTGACCATGATTGTCATCAACCGCCCGGGCGCTCCGGCCGGCATGATGCCGACCGCCCCGACGGCAGGTGTCGGTACCTACGGCTTCAATGTGCAGAGTGCGGAAGGGCAGGCAGCTGTTCGGCGCTATGCGAGAAGCCTTGTGGCGCGCTACAAGAACTCTGTGTCCAACTGGGTCATCGGCAATGAGGTCAATGATGCCGTCCAGTGGGATTACAACGGTGAGATGGACATGCAGGCGCACGCGGAGAGCTATGCGAAGGCGTTCCGCATCTTCTACGAGGAGATTAAGGCGGCGAATCCGGAGGCAAAGGTGCTGATTCCGTTTGATATGCGCTGGAAGGCGACGACAGGTCAGCCGGGCTCGTATCCGACCGCGGACTATCTGCCGCTTTTGAACAGTAAGCTCCGCGACACGGACTACGGCATTGCCTGGCACCCGTATCCGGTGCATTTCTTCACGAAGCCGGAGTTTCAGGATGATGACGGCATCACGGCAGATGTCAACACGACGCCGAACATCAATATGAAGAACATCAACATGCTCACGGATTATCTGCAGACCGCGGATATGCGTACGCCGTCCGGCGAAGTGAGACCGCTCTTCCTCACCGAGATGGGCTTCACCTCCGCCGTTGAAAACGGCGAGGCGAGACAGGCAGCGGCGATTGCCGAGGCCTATCGCATTGCGAAGGAGAATCCCTACATTCAGGGCATGTACCTGTCCCGCCAGGTCGACGCGGCATCCCAGGTCGCGGCAGGCGGTGCCTTCGGCCTCTGGAGACGGAACGAGAGCGCAGGCCGCGATGAGATTCCGGCAGCAAAGAAACAGGCCTGGGAAGTGTATAAGAATTTGCAGTAAAAAGGATAAGGGCAAGAGAAAAGACCGCGAAAGCGGTCTTTTCTTACGGATAATGGTTTCATTGACAAAGGAGATTGTTTTCGGTAGGCTGAAAGTGTAATGTAAATGTGAAGCCATCTTGTTTCAGATTCATGCTGTGAGAGGGGATTAGAGTTTGGACTTAAAAATATGTCAGTTATTATGTCAAGAGTCCAAAATCATGTGGACGAAACACTGTTTGGAACGAATGCAGGAAAGAGATATCAGTCGCAATGATGTTAAAAGCGGGATAGCGACCGGAGAGATCATAGAAGAATACCCGGAGGACTATCCGAATCCAAGCTGTTTGATATTTGGGTACAGCGTGAATAAGCGTATTTTGCATATTGTTGTCGGATGTGATACGATGAAACTGTATATCATAACGGCTTACTATCCCAGTATAGATAAGTTTCAGAGTGACTTGAAAACAAGGCGAAAGGGGGACTAAGGATGTGCATGTTCTGTAAAAACGCAACAACTTTTCCAAGCATTACGACACATGTAGTGAATTATAAAAACAGTATCATTGTGATTAAGAATGTCCCTTGTCTCGAATGCGATCAGTGCGGTGAAAAGTATTATACGGATGAAGTGGCTGAAAAATTGGAATTGATTGTAGACATGGCAAAAAAGCTGATGCAGGAAATTGCGGTCATTGATTACAAGCAGACCGCATAATGCTTTGCTGAAATAGGCCCCGCCCCGACGGTTCTCTGACCGCCGGGGCGCTTTTTGTACCTTTATTTTGAAAAACTCACCTTTGCTTCCGCTTGGTGGTATGATAAGCGGAGCGGATATTAGGAGGGAGGTAGCTATGACCCGGCAAGAATTGTTTGCGCTCGCCGCAAAGCATTACGGCACTGCGCCGGACTATCCCTGGCAGGATGATAACGCCGTGCTTCGGCGTAGGGACAATGAGAAGTGGTACGCCGTAGTTTTGCGCGTTGCCGCTTCAAAACTCGGACTGGCGGAAACAGGGGAGCTTGAACTCCTGAATGTGAAGTGCGATCCGGTGTTGCTTGCCTCGCTCCGCACACAGATGGGCTATTTCCCCGCCTATCACATGAACAAGGAAAAGTGGCTCAGCATACGCCTCGGAATGCCGGAACTCGATGCTTCCGTTGCCGACTTGCTTGCGCTGAGCTACGAACTGACAGAACCGAAACCGCGCAGCGGAAAGGGGATGAAGAAAGCCGATGGACAGAGATCAAAAAAATAAATTTGAGAAACTGGGAGCAGAACAGAGCGGAAATGAGGGACTCTATCTGGAATTTGAGGACAAGGAGTGGCCTTTTACTTACACGGATCACGACAGGCAGATTGCGAGAGCCATTGTGGTGGATGACGAAGAGAATTACTACTTTGTGCGCATGGATCGGTCGGATGCGTTCGGAGCGGTGACGCTGGTTGAGACTTCCGGCGGCGGCGTGGAAGAAGGGGAGTCACCGGAAGCGGCAATACGGCGGGAACTCAAAGAAGAACTCGGCGCGGAGGTCGAGATACTCTGCAAGCTCGGGCTGGTCAGCGATTACTATAATCTCGTGCATCGTCACAACTTAAACCACTATTTTCTCTGCCGGGTAAAGTCCTTCGGCGAAACCAAACTCACGCGGGATGAAGAAGAGGAGTTTCATCTGAAGAAAATAAAACTTCGCTATGAAGAGGCTGTGGCGGCGTACGAGGCGGGCCTCAACAGCCGTCTCGGTCGCCTGCTCGCGCAGCGGGAACTTCCCGTGTTGCGGCGGGCAAAAGAGCTTCTCGGCTGAAGTGCGGAAATTTTGAACATAAAAATAACACGGGTCGGAAATATAAGAGCTGTATTTCCAACCCGTGTTTTATTTATTTGAGAATTCCGCTTCCGTAAAGAACGCAGTAGACCAGGAAGAGCAGCAGAAAATACTTCCAGGAATTTCTCACGAGATAAATCGTGATTTTTTCCAGGCGATAGGTACGCGGATACAAATCTTTCCACTGTTCGCTGGTATGATAATTCTTGGTGAACTTACCGGTGAACCACTTGTCTTTGTCAAACAAAAAAGTGATTAGCCCGGAAATAAGCATCGGAACAAAGAGCCACTGTTCCACAAAATGAATGGGCTGCGCCAAGGCCTGCAGAGGGATGAGCGAAACACACCAGCACAAGTACATGCAGCATACACTGAGGAGGCTCACAAAATAAACACGAGATAAAATACGGTTTCTTGCCATGCTTTGCTCCTTTCTGAAACTTCGGGTTTTCCGGTACCGAAATAATGCGACGAGCCCTGCTTATCTGTATTTATTGTAGCATCTATTGCAAAAAAAAATAGGAGAAAGCAGCGCACGTTTCTCACAAAAATCGTAAGTTTCGGTAAGAAGTCTGAGGAAGCTCCCGCGAAGGCTTACGATACTCTGTAAAGATTGTGTTTACAGCTTAGCTGCGTTAAAATAAGAGCATGTGATTTCAGACGCAAAGGAGTAGCCATGCAAATATCCAGTCGTTTCAGCATTGCCCTTCACATCTTCGCCTGCGTGGATGCATTTCAGGCGACCCACAAAATGACCAGCGACTTTCTGGCGAGCAGCATACAGACAAATCCGGTCATCATCCGGAACATTCTGTCGCAGCTTCGGCGCGCGGGGCTTATCCGCATTGCGCGCGGCACGGGCGGCATCACCCTCGAGAGGGCGCTGAAGGATATCTCCTTCTACGATGTCTATGCGGCCATTGAACCGGTGGAGCGCGGGGCGCTGTTTCGCTTCCACGAGAATCCGAACCCGAACTGTCCGGTCGGCAGGAACATCCATGCGATTCTGGACGACAAGTTCTCGGACATCCAGCGCGCCATGGAGGCCGAGATGCGGAAGTACACGCTCGAGGACATTCACCGTGATCTTGAGAGGATCAATGTTTTGCAAGAGGAAAGTCACTCTGTCTGAGTATGTAACTTGAAGGAGACACATTTTAATTTTGAAAAAAAGAGTTATAGCATGAATTTTGTAACAAGGGGCATTGCGCTCCTTACGGCGCTGGAGTTTTTCTATATCTTTTATTTAGAGACAGTTATAACAAGTTCGGCAAAGACCGCAAAAGGTTTTTGGGATGAGTGAGGAAGAATTATCCCGAAGGAGTGTGCAAATCTTATTTAAAAATCAGGGGGTGTACAACGCACTCTTGGGTGTTCTTTTGCTGCTTGCAAGTTTTGTATTCGTAAGCGGAACGGCGCTTATGTGCCTGTTTCTCTACATTGTTGCGGTCGCGGCTTACGGGAGTTTCACGAGTAGCCCCAAAATCATTTTCATGCAGGGCGGACTTCCGATGATCGGGCTTGTTACACTGCTCTTGTTACACTGAGATTATTTCATCCAAGTAACACTACCGGGGCGTATCCCGGAGAGAAGGGGGAGGAAAAAAACATGTTAAAGTATTTGATCATCGGCGCGGGCGGGGTCGGCGGCACGCTCGGCGCATATCTGCTTCGCGCGGGACTTTCGGTGAGTTTTCTGGCACACGGCAAGACCTTGGAGGCACTGAAAAAGAAGGGACTCACGCTGGTAAAGGACAGCGGCGAGGAGACTTTTTCGCCGGTCGCCGCGTTTGATGAGGCGAGTTACAACGAGACGCCGGATGTCATTTTCCTCGCGCTGAAGTCCTATTCGATTGAGAGTGTCCTGCCGTTTCTGGAGCGCATTGCCACGGAGAACACGGTCATCATCCCGCTCTGCAATGTCTTCGGGACGGGAGAGAAGTTACAGAAAAAGTTGAAGAAGCCGCTGGTCACGGACGGCTGTATTTATGTGATGGGCAATGTCGAGGAAGCGGGCAGAATCCGGCAGCTCGGCAAGCTGATGCGCGTGGTCTATGGCGTCCGGAAGCCGGAGGAGGCGCGTCCGGTCCTCGAGGAAGTGAAAGCGGAGCTCACGCGGGCGGGGGTAGAAGCCGTGCTGAGTGACAACATCCGCCGCGACTGCATGAAGAAATTTGCCTACCTCTCGCCGCACGGTGCGGTCGGGACATATTTCTATATTACAGCGGCACATTTGCAGCGCGAGGGCGAGTACCGGAACTTTTACCGCGGCTGGTGCGCGAGGTACTCACGATTGCGGAGAAGATGGGCATCGCCATGGACGGCTACAGCGAGGCGGACAGCCTTAAGGTGGTGGACGGACTGGCGCCCGAGATGACCACCTCGTTTCAGAAGGATGTCGCGGACATGAGAAAGTCCGAAGTCGACGGGCTCATCTATGAGGTGCAGCGCCTCGGCGCGGCATACGGCGTCCCGACTCCGTATTACGACGAGGTGATTGAGGCGCTCCGCTCGCGCGGCGTGGAGTGAGGTATGGGAAGCTGGGAGAAGAAAAATACAATCTGGCAGTATCGCGAGAACGGCGAACTTGTCACGGGCTGGAAAGAGATCGACGGGAAGTGGTATCTCTTCGGCAGCGGCGGCAATATGCTGCTCGGCTGGCAGAAGAGTAAAGACCGCTGGTACTATTTAAAGCAGGAGAGCGACCGGAAGGCGGGCGAGGCAAAAAATGCCTACGGCTTTATGCTGACCGGCTGGCAGCAGCTGAACGGAAAGTGGTACTTTTTCCACGAGGACGGCAGCATGGCGGTCTACGAGTGGGTCAAGGACAAGGGCAAGTGGTATTTTCTTCGAAGCAACGGTGAGATGGCGCGAAACCAGATGCGTTCCTACAAGGGGAAGAGCTATTACTTCAAGGCGGACGGGAGCATGGCGGTCTCCGAAGCCGTGTCCTGGAACGGCGAGCGCTACCGGGCGGATCAGGACGGCGTGTGTCTTGAGGAGAGACCCGCGCCGGGCGGCCACAATGTGAGCCGCTTGCATCCGCGCTTAAAGCGTCTCCAGAAAAAAAGCTGATTGCGCAGTGCGCGGCGCGGGGCTTACCGATTCGCATTACGCAGGAAGTCCGCACTGCGGAAGAACAGGATGCGCTCTACGCGCTCGGACGCACAGCCGGCGGCAGCATTGTGACGAATGCGCGCGGCTCTTCGTATTCGTCTCACCACCAGTGGGGCACGGCGTTTGACTTTCTGTCGGGACGACGGCAAGCCGCCCTACGAGGACGGTGACCGCTTTTTTTGGAAAAGGTCGGTGCAATGGGCAAGGCGCTCGGTCTCGAGTGGGGCGGCGACTGGAAGTCGATTGTGGACAAACCGCATTTTCAGCTGCCCGACTGGGGCAGCGGGACGGCAAAAGCTAAAGGAGCTCTACCATTCACCGGAGCGCTTTGAGAAGACATGGGAGGCTTGAGGATAGGTATGAATCAGAAGTTGAGAGAAGCGTTTGCGCGCTGCCCGGAGGCCGCCGCGGCACTTGAAAAACTAAAGGCGGGCAATGCGCGCTTTGTGGCGGGAAAAACACAGGAATTGCCGCGCGACAGCGCACGCCGGGAGAGCCTCGCGCGCGAGGGGCAGTACCCCTACGCATTTTTGCTGACCTGTTCGGATTCGCGCGTCGTGCCGGAATTTATTTTCTCGGCGGGACTCGGTGAGCTCTTTGTGACGCGCGCCGCCGGCAATGTGCTCGGCACTTCGATACTCGCCTCGGCGCAGTACGCGGCGCAGGATCTCGGCGCGAAGCTCTTTGTGGTGCTCGGGCACAGTCAGTGCGGCGGTGTGAAGGCGACGCTCTCCGGCGAAGAGCTCTCGGGCGCACTCGCGCACATGGGACAGCGGATTCGCGCCGGTATCGGGCGGGAGACCGACTACCTGCGCGCCGTCGAGCTGAATGCGAGAGCCGAGGCGGCCGATCTTGCGGCGCGGCTTCTCGAATACTGTCCCGAGCAGAAGATCGTTGTCGTTCCGGCAGTTTATGACATCGAGACCGGCAGCGTGCGCTTTCTGGAAGATTGAGCGGTATAGGACAGAAAATAGAAGTTATAAAAAACCCCGCAGCGCGAGTCAGAGCAGGCGCTGCGGGGTTTTTCTGTTTTCTCGTGCCAATGACGCAACAAAAAAGAATCGACGACAAAGGGGGAGGTCGTCGACTCTTTTTTGATGGCGATATACTCGCCATCGTGATGCATTGACTCAGATGTTCCGCTTCTTTTCGAGCAGCAGGGCCGAAATCACAAAGTAAGCGGCGGAGAGCAGAAGGCTCACAAGAACCTGGCCGAGGGCGCGCATGCTGATATAGGAACCCGCAAAGGGGAACAGCATGTAGGAAGAAAACGGCAGGTGCATGAGAATCGTCGTGCTGAGATACATGAGCAGGAGATAGAGAACGAGAATCACAAAGCCCGAGCCGCGCTTCCAGTGGAGGAAGGTGGCCTGCAGCACAATCGCAATCACCGCGATGCTCTCAAACTGCAGGAGACCGGCGAAGAAAAGGAAGCAAAGCTGCAGGACAATCTGGAGCGTCTTCGGCGTGAGCGCAACCTGTACGAGTTCGTTGAGTCTGGCCATGACATCGGGAGTGAAACCGAATGTCACATGAATAAGGAGCAGGGTGTCCACCGTTGCGAAAAGCAACGGCGAGCGCAGTCCAGATGACGGTCTCCATCAGACTGAGAATCCACTTCGCGCCGAGAATGGTGAAACTGTTGTGCGGCGTCAGGTAGAGCATGTAGGCTTCCTTGCAGTTCAGCTCCCGCTGCAAGAGAGAGGTTTTGCAGAATGCTGATAATGGGGAGAGCATCAGTCCGAGGGACAGAATGAGAATGCTCACATTCATGGCGAGCGAATCAAAGTCTCTGGTGAAGGCACAGTATAAAAAGATGGCCTCGCCGATCAGCACGACGGCAAGCAGAAACAGTTTCAGAAAGAGTGTTTTTTTCCACTCGTATTTGATGAGATGCATCATAGTAGATCGGTTCCTTTCCCTGCCTACAAGGCAAAGCATTACGGGCTCAGGCGAGCAGCTGGCGGTACTTCTCGGCGAGCGAGAGTCCTTCTTTGACGCGGAGCTCTTCGACATCAAGATCCGCAATCATGTTGCCGTCTTTTACGAAAATGGCCTTTGAGATAAAACGCTCCATCTCTTCGACGAGGTGACTCGAGAGCAGCAATGCCGACTCGTGTCCCGCGCGGGAGATGATGAGATCCATGACCTGGTCGCGCGCAATCAAGTCAATGCCGTTCAACGGCTCGTCGAGCAGGATGACATCCGCCTTCCGGGACATGGTGACGGCGACCTTCACCTTTGCCATCATGCCCGAGGAGAGACTCTTGGTGCGGAGATTCGGATTCAGCTGAAAGGCGTCCAGAATCTCGCGGTAGGTCTCCTGCGAAAAGTCCGCGAAGAAGTCGCGGTAGTATTCGCCGACATCTTTAATCTTCATATAGGGATAGAAATAGGGCTCGGTCGACATATAGGCGATGTGCGCCCGGCTTGCTGCGGAGACCGGTGTTCCGTTCAGGAGTATCTCGCCGCTGTCCGGCAGAATCAGATTGGCAATCAGCTTCATCAGCGTGGTCTTACCGCTGCCGTTTGCGCCGAGCAGACCGTAAATTTCACCCGGCTCCAGCACACAGCTGAAATCCTGCAGTGCTTTCTTGCCGCCGTAGCTCTTGTTGACATGGTTTACTTCCAGCATGGAATAACCTCCTTGGTTCAAATGAGCGTCCGCATTTCTTCCTCGGTAAAGCCGATTTCGGACATGTCTTTTTTAAAGCGGGCAATGAAGTCCGCCGCGAGTTCCTTCCGCAGGCTCACATTGACCGCGGCATCTTCCGTCACGAAGGTGCCGAGGCCGCGCTTCGTGAAACGCGACACCTTCGGCCTCGAGAGTCTGGTAGACGCGCGCCGCCGTGTTGGGGTTGATGTGATACTCGAGCGCGAGTTCCCGGCCCGACTTCAGTTTCTCACCGTTCTTCTTCCGGCCGGTGACAATCTCTTTTTTGATCTGCAGAACGACCTGCAGATAAATCGGTTGCGATTCGTCGAATTGCATCGAAGCTCCTTTCTGCAAGACTGCACTTGCGAACTACATAGATAGTACACTAGAAATTTCTGAGTGTCAAGAAAATCGGAAAAATATTTGTGCGATACTTGACAGGGTCGGTGGGCAATGCTATCATACGAAAAACCTTCCAAATGAGTAGGAAATAGGGTTTAATAAAGACAAGAGAGGAGAGCGCAGATGGATGTTTCGTTTATGGAGCGGTTTTTGCCGATGTATGTGACGGCGGCACAGCTGACCCTAACCATCGCTTTGATCGGCATTGCGATTTCCGTTGCGATCGGCATTGCCGCGAGCCTTGCGCTCTATTACCGGATTCCGGGGCTTGGGCAGCTGGTCGCGGTCTATGTGGAGCTTTCGCGCAACACGCCGCTCCTTGTGCAGTTAGTTTTCCTTTACTTCGGACTTCCGAAGATCGGCATACGCCTGAGCCCGGAGCTTTGCGGCATCATAGGGTTGAGCTTTCTCGGCGGCGCCTATATGACGGAGACCTTTCGCGCGGGGTTTGAGACGGTCGAGCGGATTCAGACCGAATCGGCACTCTCGCTCGGCATGAGCCGGGCAGCGACCATGCGCTATGTCGTCTTACCGCAGGCATTGGCGGTCTCGGTGCCGTCTCTCGTCGCAAATATGATCTTTTTAATCAAAGAGACTTCGGTTTTCAGCGGCATCGCCCTCGCAGATCTCATGTATGTCACCAAAGACCTGATCGGCATTTACTATCAGACCCCGGAGGCACTTTTCATGCTGGTCATGGCCTACCTCGTGTTACTCTTGCCGATTTCGCTCTTTGGCAGCTGGGTAGAAAGGAGGCTTCGCTATGCAGGCTTTGGCAATTAATACAGCGAGTGCATCGCCGCTCTCCATTTTGCTCGCAGGCAACAATATGCAGCGTCTGCTCGGTGGACTCGGCGTCACCATCAAGATCAGTCTGATTGCCGTGGTACTCTCGATTCCGCTCGGCATTCTCTTCGGACTTTTCATGACAAGAAAAAATCCGGTCACGAAACTCTTAAGCCGCATTTACCTCGACTTTATCCGCATCATGCCGCAGCTCGTGCTGCTCTTTCTCGTCTTTTTCGGAAGTGCGCGCATCTTCGGGCTAAGCTTAAGCGGAGAGTTCAGTTCGATTTTTGTCTTTGTGCTCTGGGGCACGGCGGAGATGGGAGATTTGGTGCGCGGCTCGCTCGAGAGTATCCCGAGACATCAGTACGAGAGCGCTGCGGCACTCGGCTTAACGCCGGGACAGTGCAGCCGCTATGTCATCATTCCGCAGACCTTGCGCTGTCTCTTGCCGCTCGCGATTAATCTTGTGACGCGCATGATTAAGACCACCTCGCTGGTTGTTCTGATCGGCGTCGTAGAAGTCCTGAAAACGGGACAGCAAATTATTGACGCGAACCGCTTTCAGTATCCGACGGCGGCACTGCCGATTTACGGTGTCATATTTCTCCTCTATTTCCTGGTGTGCTGGCCCGTCTCGATGCTGGCGCGCTACCTGGAAAAACGCTGGGCAGTCTGAGTGGTTCGAGTGAGAAGGGAAGGTAGACAAATGAAGGAATTCAAGCAGGACGTACAGCTCAGCATACGCGGGCTGAAGAAAAGTTACGGCGATGCGGAGATCTTGAAAGGCGTGAATCTGGATGTGCGGCAGGGAGAGGTGGTTGTGATTCTCGGGCCGTCCGGCAGCGGCAAATCGACCTTTCTCCGCTGCATCAACGGCCTCGAAGAGATTCAGGGCGGCGAAGTCCGGCTGGACGGCGAAACCATCAGCGGACTGAAAAACAGTGCGCTGCCGGCGGTGCGGCAAAAGCTCGGCATGGTGTTTCAGAGCTATGACCTGTTCCCGCATATGAATATCCTCGATAACATTACGCTCGCGCCCACAAAGGTGCAGAAGAGAAGCCGGAAAGAGGCAGAGGCCGAAGCGAGAGAGCTCCTCTCGCGCGTGAATCTCGCGGACAAGGAAAAAGCCTATCCGCGCATGCTCTCGGGCGGGCAGAAGCAGCGCGTCGCAATCGTGCGCGCCCTCGCGATGCATCCGGAACTCATGCTCTTTGATGAGGTCACGGCAGCGCTCGATCCCGAGATGGTTCGCGAAGTGCTGGATGTCATCATGGAACTCTCGGAGCAGGGGCTCACGATGCTCATTGTGACACACGAGATGAGTTTTGCCCGCGCCGTGGCCGATCGCATTGTCTTCATGGACGGCGGTCACATTGTCGAGACCGGCACGCCGGAGGAGTTCTTCACGGCGCCTAAGACCGAGCGTGCGCGCACCTTCCTCAACAATTTTCAGTTTATCGCAAAGAGTCGGAAGGAAGAGAAGAGCGCATGAGAGCATATACAATGAGAACAGAGCGGCTCGGAAACCGCCTCGGGCGCACGGACCGATGTCACCGCCGGGTGAGACATAAAGTCGAGAGACGGAAAGTAGATTAACTTTTTTGGGAAGAGACGAAAAACACAGGCAGGAACAGACGGAGGAAATAAAGATGAAGAAGACTTTGGTATTGGCGGCAGTGACGGCACTTGCACTCGGCGTGCTCGCCGCTTGCGGCGGCAGCAAGAAGGCAGACGGCAGCGCGGCGGAGACAAAGGCCGCGAGCAGCGGAAAGACGACCTTCCGCACCGTGGATGAGATTAAGAAGTCCGGTGTGATTCGCATCGGCGTGTTCACGGACAAGGCGCCGTTCGGCTATGTGGACGCAAACGGCGTGAACCAGGGCTACGATGTGGTCTATGCGCAGCGCATTGCGCAGGATCTCGGCGTCAAGGTGGAGTTCACCTCGCTGGATCCGGCGGCGCGCGCGGAATATGTCAACACCGGCAAGGTGGACATTACCCTCGCAAACTTCACGGTCACGAAGGAGAGAGCGGAGCAGGTCGACTTTGCAAAGCCGTACATGAAGGTCGCGCTCGGCGTCGTTTCGCCGGAGAAGGCGGTCATTCATTCGGTCGATGAGTTAAAGGGCAAGACGCTGATCATTGCGAAGGGCACCACGGCAGAGACCTATTTTGAGAAGAATTACCCGGAGGTGAAGCTCCAGAAGTATGATGCCTATGCGGACGCTTACAATGCGCTGCTTGACGGCAGAGGCGATGCGTTCTCGACCGACAACACCGAGGTCATCGCGTGGGCCAAGGCGAACCCGGGCTTTGAGGTCGGCATTGACAGCCTCGGTGATTACGACACGATTGCGGCGGCGGTTGCCAAGGGCAATGAGACGCTCCTCAACTTCCTGAACGAGGAGATTGTGACGCTCGGCAAGGAGAACTTCTTCCACAAGGACTATGACGAGACACTGAAGCCGGTCTTCGGTGACGCGGCAAACCCGGATGCGATTGTCGTGGAGGGCGGAGAGCTCGGCGATACCAAGCAGTAAGGCAGTAGAAACAAAAGAGGAAGTGCGGTCGCGACCCTGCGGCTGCGCTTCTTTTTTCTTTGGTTTACGCGTGCGCGCGATTTGAAAACTGCTTGCGGATATGCTATATTTTTTTTGTTACCCGGTAACCTGACACAGCAATCAGAGGAGGCTTTTATGGCATTGCGGTACGAGAATGAGGCGAATGAAATTGTCGGCTATGATGAAAATGGCGTGAAGCTCGCCTGTGTACAATTTCCGGCGGTGAACAGCGACACGGTGGATGTGGAGCACACGGAAGTGGATCCGTCTTTGCAGGGACAGGGCGTGGGCGGTGAGCTCATGGAGCAGCTCGCAAAGCGTCTCCGGGACGAGAAGAAGAAGGCGGTCTTGACCTGCCCCTATGCGCAGCACTGGTTCGACGGTCATCCGGAGAACAAGGATCTGGTCGCAGAGTAAATCAAGAGATAAGGAAATCGAAACAGCAATGGAGTTGACAGAGATTCGAAACAAAATTGATGCACTCGATGAGGAGATCAAGGCGCTCTTATTGCAGCGCCTTGCCTGCTCCAAAGAGGTCGCGGAGGCAAAGGCGGAGAAGGGCGAAACGGAAATCTACCGCGCCGACCGGGAGGAAGCCATTTTGGAGCGCCTCGGAAACGAGGTGCCCGAGGCAGTGCGCCGCGAATATCTCGCAATTGTGCGGAAAATCATGGAGACCAGCCGCATGTATCAGTACGGCCTGCTCTATGACTGGAATCCCGCGCAGTACGACGGACTTTTTGCGAATGTCCCCTACGAGTTCCCGAGCCGCAAGGTCAAAATCCTGCTGACGCGCCCGAACCGCCCGAATGCAATGTCTTCGATTCTCAGCATGGTCGGCGATTACGGCTACAATATGGAAAAGATGGAGCTCCTGTCCTATACGGAGGACAGGCAGGCGGTGCGTTTTTGCTGACTGTGCGCGGGGATTTGTCCGAGCGCCACATGCAAAAACTCATGGTGCAGCTCGCCGGAGAGAGTCGGGATTTCTGTATCATGGAAGTGCTGCGCTGAGCGGCGCAAAGACGAAAATAAAAAACAGCTAGATTGCAAGATCAGGTAGGACAGTCTGAAATAATTCCTCCGGCGAACTGTAATGAAAAGATTTTCGGGGGAGTTGATTGATCCAGTCCTGAATCTCTCGTATCCGCTCATCCGTAACGACATCAAAAGAACGCCCCTTCGGCAAGAACCGGCGAATCAAGGAGTTCTGCTTTTCGTTCAGTCCGCGTTCGTAGGCGGAGTACGGATGAGCATAGTATATGGGTATCGTGGGAAGCGACTGTGGCAGTGAAGCAAATTCACTGCCATTATCACTTGTGATGGAGCGAAAAACTTGGCTGAATCGTTCTCCGTACAGCTCTCGGAGCGTTTTTAAACCTTGCTCAACCGCCTGTGTGCTTCTACCGGGTATCTTTATAATGTGTCGAAATCTTGTGGTTCGCTCATCCAGTGTCAACAAAACGGATTGTGACTCCTTTCGACCGACCACGGTATCAATCTCCCAATGCCCAAATTCTTCCCGCTGATTAACTACTTGGGGGCGAGCTTCAATACTCAGACCATAAAGCCGCTTATGCTGCGGATGTCTCTTACGGTGTTGTTTACGTTTGACCTTTAGCGTGAGATCGATATTTCGAGCTTTTAACAATCCACGCTCAATATAGTTATAAAGAGTCTTGCTGCAAACCATCTCGGTGAAACAGCCCTTTTCTCTGGCAAGACCGCAAATCGTATCAGGTGCCAGATGCTTTGTCAGTATCTGCTTTACAGCAAACGACACGAACTTCTTGGCTTTCGCCAACTTTATAGGGCAATGACTATTTCGTCTTCGATGTTCGTAGACACGCTGTCCCGAATCTCCAAAGTACCGCGTGTATGGCTCCAGATTCCGTCCTAGCTGCTGCACAGTACCTCTGGCAAGCTCATTATATAAAGTTGATCTTGCAATCCCGACTTCGCGCGCAATGCGACTTTTGGGAAGCTTTAATTGCAGCAGTACTTCAATCTGTGCGCGCTTTTCGCGTGTCAGGTGGCGATATTTTCTATTTGTGGTATACTCTTTCTGGGCCATGGCGAACCTCCTGGTGTGTTGGTGTGTGTGGTAGCTTCATCATACCACGAGTTCGTCATAGGCTCTTTTTTATTGTCCTAGTTCATCTTACAATCATCCGAAAATAAAAAACAAAAAAAAGTTGTTGACAAAGCACGAGGATAGCTTTATACTCTGTACTTGCAATAAGCAATGAGTGTGTGTAGCTCAGCTGGATAGAGCACTTGGCTACGGACCAAGGTGTCGGGGGTTCGAATCCTCTCACGCACGTATAACCCTCAAGCCCGTGTGGACTTGAGGGTTTTTGTGTTGTAAGACAGAAAGTTCAAAGGCAAAGGCGGAAAACCATGAAAAAGCTTTTTTGGGGGGCAATGTATGTCCTGGCGGCCGTGATGGTTGCCCTGACGATTTATCTCTATGTGGTGCCGGAGGGCGAGATTATTCTCGGGGATGACAAGCTTGAGCAGAGCACCGAGCAGCGTCCGGTGCCGGTGGTCAAAGTGGGCGGTGTCGAAGTCGAAGTCGGTGAGACCAAGCTCTCCGCGCTCCTTGACGCAGGCTTTCGGTTAATGTATGAGGACAGCGACGGCAACTTTGTGCCGCTTCAGTCGGATGTGACGGCGGATGCGGCCATGCAGTACAGTCTGGTGCTGGTCAAGGACAACAGCTATGTCGCTAGCATCAAGTACAGCAATGCAAACGCCTACAGCATTCCCCTCCCGTCCTGCACCGTTGACGCGCTGACCTTTAACACCGAGGCTGAGGGATACGGGAAGACCGAGGTGGAGCTCTCGGGTGTCGATATGACCAATGGCCTCGCGATGGGCGAGGTGCCGGACAAGTTTAAGGACTTTACGAAGGCGAGCGGCGACACAGAAGAGTACAGTAAGACTGTGCTGACCGATCAGCAGTTTGTGGTCGCCTATGTCCGCGCCTCCGATCTGCAGAGTGACAAGGTCGGCGAATTCGGCGTTGTGAATTATCAGCCGGGCGATGAGGGCACAGGCGGCGGCAAGAGCGCAGATGCCGCAACGGAAAGACAGCAGAGAGCACGGACACGGCTGCGGAGACGACAGGCAGTGAGACCGCGGCGGAGGAGAGCAATGGCAATCATTGAGACGAAAGAGCTCGAGTTTGACTATGTCACCCGCGACGAGGAGGCAAAGGTCACGGAAGTGGACCGCGCAATCGACGGCGTGAGCCTTCAAATCGAGGCAGGGAGTTTTGTCGCGGTTCTCGGACACAACGGCTCCGGCAAATCCACCCTGGCGAAGACGCTGAACGGCATTCTCCTGCCGAGCGGCGGCACGGTGCTGATTTCCGGTATGGATACCGCGGACGATGCAAACCTGCTCAACATTCGCCGCGAAGTCGGCATGGTCTTCCAGAATCCGGACAACCAGATTATCGCGAATCTCGTCGAGGACGACGTGGGCTTCGGCCCCGAGAATCTCGGCGTGCCGACCGAAGAAATCTGGCAGAGGGTGGATGCCGCACTGAAGGCTGTCGGCATGACTGCCTTCCGGCTGAAGTCGCCGAATCATCTCTCGGGCGGACAGAAACAGCGTGTTGCGATTGCGGGCGTCATGGCGATGCACCCGAAATGCATCGTCCTCGATGAGCCGACCGCGATGCTGGATCCGAACGGCAGAAAAGAAGTGATACGGACAGTCACGGAGCTGAATCGCAGCGAGGGCGTCACGGTCGTGCTGATTACCCACTATATGGAGGAAGTAATCGGGGCGGATCGCCTGGTTGTGATGGATGACGGAAAAGTCATCATGGACGGAACGCCGCGGGAAGTCTTTGCCCGGGTGGAAGAATTGAAGCGCCTGCGCCTCGATGTGCCGCAGGCAACCGAACTCGCATATGAGCTGAAACAGCGCGGCGTAAGTTTACCGGACAGTGTCCTCACGATGGAGGAACTCGCGGAAGCTATACTGCCGCTTTGGAAGGAGAACTAAGCTTTGGGAATCCGCGCAGAACACCTGAGCTATACTTACGGAGGAGGGACTGCCTTTGCGCAGCCGGCACTCCGCGATGTGAGCTTTGATATTCCGGACGGTCAGTTTGTGGGGCTCATCGGGCACACCGGCTCCGGGAAAATCCACACTGATCCAGCATCTGAACGGTCTGATTCGCGCGACGGAGGGCAAGCTCTTTGTCGACGGCGAGAATATTTACGAGAAGGGGTACAACATGCGCGCGCTCCGCACCAAGGTGGGGCTCGTGTTTCAGTACCCGGAACATCAGCTCTTTGAGATCGATGTGTTTCAGGACGTGTGTTTCGGTCCGAAGAACATGGGACTCTCGAAGGACGAAATCGAGCAGCGCGCAAGAGAGGCGCTCGGAATGGTCGGGCTTCCGGAGAGCTTTTACAAGAAGTCTCCGTTTGAACTCTCGGGCGGCCAGAAGCGCCGCGTCGCGATTGCGGGCGTACTCGCGATGAGACCGAAGGTGCTTGTGCTGGATGAGCCGACCGCGGGCCTCGATCCGCGCGGCCGCGATGAGATTCTGGACCGCGTGAAGGAACTGAATCACAGCTGGGGTCTCACGGTCATTCTCGTGTCCCACAGCATGGAGGATGTCGCCAAGTATGCGGACCGGCTGCTCGTGATGAGTGACGGGGAAAGCGCTTTGACGGGACACCGAAGGAAGTCTTTAAGCACTACGCGGAGCTGGAGGCGCTCGGTCTCTCGGCGCCGCAGGTCACCTATCTCGTGCAAAAGCTCCGCAAGGCGGGGATGCCGCTCAGCGATGAGATTACGACAGTCGCCGAAGCGCGGGATGCGCTCCTTCCGCTTCTGAAAGGAGGTGCGCCGTGCTGAAAGATGTGACACTCGGCCAGTACTATCCGGTCGACTCCGTGCTGCACCGCCTGGATCCGCGCACCAAACTCGCGGGAACCCTGATTTACATTGTGGCCCTGTTCTGCTGCGATAACTGGCAGAGCTACGCGCTCGCGACGCTCTTTCTCGCGGTCAGCATAGGCCTGTCCCGCGTGCCGCTCTCCTATATGTTGCGGGGCTTAAAGGGCATTCTCTTTATTCTGCTGATCAGTGTCAGCTTTAACCTGTTTCTAACGGACGGCAAGGTGCTCTGGCAGTGGAAGTTCATTAAAATCACGGAAGAGGGGCTGGTGCTCGCCGGGTTCATGGCGCTCCGGCTTATCTACCTCGTCGTCGGATCTACAATCATGACTCTGACCACGACGCCGAATGCGCTGACCCAGGGCATGGAAAAGGGACTCGGTTTTCTGAAGGTGTTCCGCGTCCCGGTACATGAGATTGCAATGATGATGAGCATAGCGCTCCGCTTTATCCCGATTCTCATGGAAGAGACCGATAAAATCATGAAAGCACAGATGGCGCGGGGCGCGGATTTTGAGAGCGGCAACATCATTCAGAAGGCGCGCGCCATGGTGCCGCTCCTCGTGCCGCTCTTTGTCTCGGCCTTTCGACGTGCAACCGACCTCGCAATGGCCATGGAGGCGCGCTGCTACCACGGCGGCGAGGGCAGAACCCAGATGAAGCCGTTGCACTATCGCCGCGCGGACCGGATTGCCTATGCGATTCAGTTTCTCTTTCTGGCCGCGGTGATTGCCTGCCGCCTTCTGTTCTGAGGAGCTCCATGAGAAGAATTCGTTTGATCGTGAGTTACGACGGAACAGCCTACTTCGGCTCCCAGATGCAGCCGAAGGCTGTCACCGTCGAACAAAAACTCACCGAAGCCGTGCAGGGACTCACAAGAGCCCCTGCACAACTTATATTGGCGAGCCGCACGGATACGGGCGTCCACGCGCTCGGCAATGTCGCTGTGTTCGACACTGAGTTCCCGATGCCGGCCGAGCGCTTTGCGACCGCGCTGAATGCCTACCTGCCGCCGGACATCCGGATTCAGGCGGCCGATGAAGTTGCTTTAAACTGGCATCCGCGGAAACAGCACTGCGAAAAGACCTACGAGTACCGTATCTGGAACGGCCGCATCATGAACCCGCTGCTCCGTAACAGCGCCGCACACTGCTATGCGCCACTGAACCTGGCTGCCATGCGTGCGGCGCTGCCCGATCTCCTCGGCGAGCATGACTTTGCGGCTTTTTGCGCGAGCGGTTCGGCGGCGTCGCACACCGTGCGGCGCATATACCGCGCGGAACTCACGGCAGAGTGTGAGACTGCGGGCGCGTATGCGGGACTCATCACGTTCCGCATCACGGGAAGCGGTTTCCTCTATCACATGGTGCGCATTCTGGCCGGGACACTCCTCGAAATCGGGAGCGGCAAAAAGGATGCGGCGGCATTTCCGGAAAGCGCTGCGAAGCCGCGCGCGCTGCGATACCGGCCCCGTGGCTCCGGCGGCGGGGCTCATTCTGCGGGAAATCCGCTATCTGCCTGTTCCGGACCGCTATGTCGCGGACAATGAAGACTGGCGCTACGAACTCTCGCAGGAAGATCTCGCTTTAATCGGAGTGAGCCGCCTCACGGTGGAACACTGTCGCCCGGACGACTATGCGGGACTCATGACCCGGCTGCTTCACGAGAGTCACCGGGACGGGGCGCGCTGCATTCTGCTCCGTGACACGGAGGACAGCGCCCGCCTTGCGCTAGGGCAGCGCTACGGTTTTTATGAGATACGGGAAAATACGAACCCGGAGAGTCGGAACGACTTTCCCTATCTTGCGGCGGAGGCGGAGAGCGGCGCGACATAAGCGCAAAGAGAGCCGAATTGCACGCGCAACGGAACAATAAAAAGTGCCTTGCAGCGTTGACAAAACAAGGGCAGGTACCTATAATATAAAGCTGTGACGCCTAGGCTAAGCTTTTACCAAGCCCCGGAGAAGTAGGCTGTGGCACTTCACGTATAATCAGGTCAGGAGACACGGATCTTTGCTCCCGTGTCCTACTAGGAGGATAATCATGAAGAGTTTTATGGCGAATCCGGATACCGTTGAGAGAAAATGGTATGTGGTCGATGCGGATGGAGCCACCCTCGGACGTCTTGCTTCGGAGGTTGCTGCTGTGCTGAGAGGCAAGAACAAGCCGATCTTTTCACCCCGCATGTTGACTGCGGCGACTATGTCATTGTCATTAACGCAGATAAGATTGCGGTCACTGGCAAGAAGCTGGATCAGAAGGTTTACTATTCCCACTCCCTCTATGTCGGTGGCATGAAGGAGACCACGCTTCGCGAGCTCAAGGCGAAGAAGCCGGAGAAGGTGATTGAGAACGCAGTGAAGGGCATGCTCCCGAAGGGACCGCTCGGCGCGCAGATGTACAAGAAGCTGCATGTCTATGCAGGAGAGAATCACAACCACCAGGCACAGAAGCCGGAAGTTCTGACCATCAAAGGCTGAGAGGAGCGTGTAGAAAATGGCAAGTGAGAGATATTACGGAACCGGAAGAAGAAAAACTTCTGTTGCCAGAGTCTATCTGGTGCCGGGAACTGGTAAGATTACGATCAACAAGAGAGACATTGAGGACTATCTTGGCCTTGAGGTTTTGAGAATGACGGTTCGTCAGCCGCTTGGTTGCGACTGAGACCAGCGAGAAGTTTGACGTCTGCGTCAATGTCATCGGCGGCGGTATGGCAGGCCAGGCAGGCGCTATCCGCCACGGCATCTCGAGAGCACTGCTTGAGGCAGATCAGGACTATCGTCCGGTTCTGAAGAAGGCGGGCTTCCTCACGAGAGACCCGCGAATGAAGGAGAGAAAGAAGTACGGTTTGAAGGCAGCTCGCCGTGCACCGCAGTTCAGCAAGCGATAATCTACAGCTTAATAATGCTAAAAAAGCCCGGAAATACGCCATTTTCCGGGCTTTTTCTATGCCTAAAATCACTTGATTCCGATGGTAAAATTTGAGGAAATTTGACTTCAAATTAGCCCATTTTGATGGGTTTACCATGGGTTTACGGCCTATTTTTGAGCCTAATGGGTGGGAAAATGGGTTTACAGAAGGCCATTTTGGAGGGGAAATTAGCCCCATATCCTTGCCAGATTTTTGGTAAAAATCTGGCTGAAATGAAATGAAAAACAGAGTCAGGATCGTTTGGCGAGTTCTGACGAATTCTGCAAAAAATAATATCAGGTATCCTGTTACATAGAGCCTTGGCTCATTCTTTGAAAACGAGAATGGGTCGAGGCTCTATTTTTTTTTCGCCCGAAATCCGGCGAGACAAATTTGAGTAGGAGGTAACAGGTATGGCGGATTTCAATCAGAAGACCCATGACACCGATGTGGGCAGTCATGGCGGACAGTCTAGGCAGATGACGGAGGTGTTTGAGAACCAGGAGTTTGGTTCGATCCGCGTGTTGCAGGAGGCGGGCAAGACATTCTTCTGTGCAAGTGACGTGGCGAAAGCGTTGGGGTATGTAAATCCCTACGCCGCAGTGAAACGCCATTGCAGAGGCCCCCTAACGAAACGCGAGGGGGTCGTTCAGAAGGTGAATCAGTATGGGGATGCTGGAGAGCAGGTCGTTGAAATCGCCTTTATCACAGAAGGCGATGTTTACCGGCTGATCGTTCACAGCAAGCTGCCATCGACAGAACGATTTGAACACTGGGTGTTTGATGAAGTTCTCCCGTCCATCCGAAAGCATGGTGTGTATATGAGCGATTCCATTTTGGATCAGGTGATTCAGCATCCGGAGGTCATCTACACCCTGGCACAGGAGCTTGTAGCCGAGAGGGAGCAGCTTGAGGGTATCCGCAAACAGCTGGATGCGGCACAGCCCAAGGCAGACTACTTCGATACCTTTGTGAACTCGGAGGATTGTACCTGCATCCGGAATTTCTGTAAGGAAATCGGAATCCCGGAGAAGACGGTAGTAGCTCTCTTACTGGATCATCGCTATCTGTACCGCAGTCCGAGTGGCTGGCTGATGCCTTTTGCAGACAAATCTGCAAGGGGCTATTTTATTGTCCGGGATTGCTACGGCAGAAGCGGAAAACTGGTGCAGCAGACGAGAGTGACCTGCAAGGGAAAGAATCATCTCTTCAAGTTGTTTAAGAAATGGGGTGTGATCGAATGACGCTTTTTACAGAGGGACGCCTTCAGGCGTTTGAACGCATGATGCAGGATACCGGCAAATACCATCGCCGGGAGGACAGCGAAGATCGTCCGCGCAAATGTCCGAAGAAAAAGCGGAGCCTGCGAAAAAGGATGGTGAGCACCATGCCGGTATTCAGGGTTGAGAAGAACAGCAATTACACAACGATGTGCAATTACCACCTGCGGGATCATGGTCTCAGCCTGAAAGGGAAAGGACTTCTCTCCATGCTGCTCAGTTTGCCTGACACATGGAACTATTCGGTACGGGGACTATCTTCGATTACGCCGGACGGCGTAGATGGAGTGCTTACGGCTTTGAAGGAGCTGGAGCGTCTTGGGTATCTGGAAAGGAACCAGCAGCGTGAGAGTAACGGTCGGATGGGCAGAGCGGAGTATGTGATTTATGAGATGCCAAGGAAAAAGCCGTGTTTGGAATCACCGTGTACGGAAAAGCCGTATACGGTAAATCCGGATACGGACACACCGGTTACGGAAAATCCTGCGCAATTAAGTACTAATAGAACAAGTACTGAAACAATCAATAAAAGAGAGAAGAAGGAAATCCAGCATCGGTATGGCTCATACGGAAATGTTCTTCTCTCTGACACAGAATACGGCAAGCTCCGGCAGGAGTTCCCAGGAGATTATCAGATGCGGGTGGAACGGCTCTCTGAGTGTATGGCCTCCACCGGCAGGAGCCACAAAAACCACCTTGCAACAATCCGGAGCTGGGCAAAGAGAGAAAAGCCGAAGTATAACCCGGCAGACTACACATTTGAGGAAGGAGACAGCCTATGAGCGACATGGTGCCTGAAGTTTTGAATGCGGCGTTGGATTCGCTCTTTACGCCGAAAGAACCCGGAGAGCAGGAATACCAGGGCGAGGACGGACTGCTGTATTGCCGGAACTGTCATACTCCGGTGCAGTGCAGGGTAAAGCTCTGGGGCAGAGACAAGATTGTTCCCTGCCTTTGCAGATGCCAGCAGGAAGCGATGGCGGAAAAGAAACGCCAGGATGAGCTGCTGGAGCGGCAGCGTAAAATCAGGCAGCTGAAAGCAACGGGGATTCAGGAAAAGCATCTTCTGGAATGGAATTTTGGCGTTGCAGAAGACAACAAGGACATCCAGATGGCAAAACGTTATGTGGAGCAGTGGAAAAAGGTCAAGGCTGAAAACCTTGGCCTTTTGTTATGGGGAGATGTCGGAACCGGAAAGTCCTTTGTGGCGGCATGTATAGCAAATGCGCTGCTGGATCAGGGCATTCCGGTTTTGATGACGAACTTCTCCAAAATCCTGAACCAGATGGGTGCCATGTATTCGGAAGAACGATACCGGTATATCGCTGCGTTTTCCAACTATTCTTTGCTGATTCTGGATGATATGGGAATTGAGCGCAGCACCGAATATGCGCTGGAGCAGGTCTACGCTGTCATTGATGAGCGGTATAAGTCCGGGCTTCCGGTCATTATCACAACCAATCTGAAAATTGCAGAAATCCGCAATCCGCAGGATGTGGCATACGCCCGGATTTATAGCAGGATTCTGGAAATGTGTACGCCGGTGCGAATCAGCGGAGAGGACCGCAGAAAGAGCATTGGAAAAGAAAAACAGCAGGTCGTTAAGGAGGTACTGATATGTACCCAGAATTCTGGACACATTGACTATCGTTAGGCACCGCAACTGGATGCCATCCTGTATTGTACAGGAGGCATCCAGTTTGTTTTCTTCTGGATTCTCCTGTTGTTATAGTAATCGATATAATCATCGACTGCAGTAACAAATTCCTCAAAGGACTTGAACTCTTGCTCATGTCCATAGAACATCTCATTCTTCATCCGACCAAAGAACGACTCCATAATGCCGTTATCATGGCAATTCCCCTTTCTGGACATCGACTGTGTGATGCCATGCTTCTCAAGCTCGGTTCGATAGTAGGCGTGCTGATACTGCCAGCCCTGATCTGAATGCATAATCAAGCCTGTTAACTTTGGGAACTTTGCAAATGCCTTATCCAGCATGTCCTTAATCTGTTCCATATTAGGATGCAGCGAAACATTGTACGAGATAATCTCGTTCCCGCACATGTCGAGGATCGGAGAAAAGTAGCACTTCCCCCATCCCATGTTGAACTGAGATACGTCTGTTGTCCATTTCTCGAGGGTGTGTCTGAAATAAAAATCCTGTTTAAGGAGATTGTCAGCGGTCTTGCCCACCTCACCTTTGTAAGAATGATACTTCTCCTTCGGACGCTTGCCGAGCAGTTCCATGTCGTGCATGAGCCGCTGAACACGCTTGTGATTGACCTCAAATCCACGATTATGCAGCTCCGCCGTAATTCGGCGGACACCATATCGCTGCCGGTTCTCATCGTAAATTCTGCGGATCTCTGCGGAAAGACCTGCATTCCTGAGAGCAACTGCGTCAGTCCCTGCCAAGTTCATAGTAGTAGGTGGACCGGGACATTCCCATTGCTGTTAGCAGGTACTTCAGTTTGTATCCTCTGTCGCGGAGTTCTTTGATGATCGCTGCTTTCTCGCCTTGAGTCGCGCAGCCTCCTTTTCTTCTCTCAAGGCGATCTCTTTTTTTATTACTTCGTTCTCGGCCTTAATCAAGGCGTTCTCTTCACGAAGCCGGAGGAGTTCCTCGTATTCACTCTCCTGGAGTTTTCTGGGATTGTTGATATTTACTTTTTTCATCTTCGCAGGATCCTTTGACTTGCGGCCTTTCTTCTTACTTACAAGTCCATTGTACCCGTAAATCTTATATTTTTGCACCCAGTCATAGAGCAGGCGGCTCTCAATGCCGGCCTCTAGCGCAACGGACTGTGCCGTCTTCCCGGCGAGAACCTTTGTGATTAGCTTCAGTTTCTCTTCAGGCGTCCACGGATGCTGCTTTCCATGCTTTAGGACCTGGGAGCCATTTGCCTTTTTCGGCACGAGCCCATCGACGAATCATGGCGTGAAAGTTACCCGGATCGTTGTAACCCTCCGGTGTCTCTGGCCATTTCCCCTGTCGATACAGGTCGACACACATCTTCTTAAATTCATAATCATAGCGCATGATAAAACCCTCCTTACTGTGACACTTTCGTGTCCAGTAAAGAGGGTACATATCATACTTGATCTATGAAGTGCAAGGCAAAAAAGGCGTTTTTCGCAGGTAAGAATGACATCTATCACCGCTGGAAGGAGGTTAAGAATCTGAATGGCAAAAGCAAAAACCAGTATTACAACAGAAAACCGCAGTGGCTCAGCTGCCGACGCTGCGGCTAAGGAGCAGCGGACGGAGATGCCGCTTTCTGACCTGCATCCCTTTGAAGGACATCCCTTTAAGGTGCTGGACGATGAGCTGATGGAACAGACTGTGGAGAGCATCAAGCAGATCGGTGTGGTATCACCACTGATTGTCCGACCTGACCCGGAAGGCGGATTTGAAATTCTTTCAGGACACCGCAGACTTCATGCGGCGCAGCTGGCAGGTTTGGAGACTGTGCCGGTCATCGTCAAGGAAATGGACGATGATGCAGCAATCATCTTTATGGTGGATAGCAACTTGCAGCGGGAGAATATTCTTCCCAGCGAGAGAGCGTTTTCCTACAAGATGAAGTTGGAGGCGATGAAACATCAGGGTCAGAGAAAAGATTTGACTTCGGAGCAATTTGCACCGAAGTTGTCTACGGAGATTATTGGTGAAGCTGTTGGAATGAGTAAGGATACGGTTAAACGCTATATCCGCCTTACCAACCTGATTCCCGAAATTTTGGATATGGTGGATGAGAAGAAAATCGCCTTTAATCCGGCGGTGGAGTTGTCTTACCTGAAACCGTTTGAACAGAAGAAATTTCTGGAGGCAATGGACTATGCACAGGCATCTCCATCCCTGTCGCAGGCACAGCGGCTGAAGAAGCTCTCACAGGAGGGTGGCTGCACGTTGGATGCCATGTGTGAAGTGATGAATGAAATCAAAAAGGATGAGCTTGACCATGTGACGATTAAAAACGAGGTTCTTCGGAAGTATTTCCCGAAATCCTATACGCCGAAGCAGATGCAGGACACGATTATCCGGCTGCTGGAAAAATGGCAGCGAAGTAAACAACGAGATATGGAACGATGAGAAGGAGATTTTTATGATGATGAACTTTAAGAAGAATCAGAACAACGCAGTGTGCAGCATGGATTGCAAGAACTGCCCGCACGGTGCATCGCAGCCCAATCCGATGGATGATCCCATGTTTGAGAAGTCCATTGCGATGCTTCATAACTGGCTGATGCTGGAGGCAATCCGTGAAGATCACCCGAAGGAGCGCATTGTGATGGTGATCCTGCCGGGGGCTGGCGGTGAACTCCTGACCGAGGATGGCAGTCGAGACATCTTTGAGGATGTTTACGATGAGATGGAGGCTGATCTGGTGGCAGATGGGGAGCTGCTTCTCCATTATGATAAGAGCGATGTGATCGAGACAGACAGAACCCGCTATCTGCTGGGAGCTGCGGAAGTTTCGGAAATCGACCAGAACGGCAACGAATGCAGCCTCAATCTGTTTACGCTGGAACGCACCATCGACTATGTGAACGAAAACCTGACGGTGGTTTCCATTGGCGGCGAGTTGGTTCCGGCACTGCGCCTGATCTAAGGAGGAGCCTATGAAGAAATTTGCACAAATGCATTGACGCTTATCGATGTATTTGCTATACTACTCACATAGACAAATATCAATGCGAGGTGTTTTCATGAACGCTATAGATGTGGCTTTGATCTGCAAGGCTTTGGGGGATGCGAACCGGCTGGAAATTGTGAAGATGCTGTCGGATGGAGAAAAGTGCGGCTGCAAGCTGTTGGAACGGTTTGAAATTACGCAGCCGACGCTTTCGCACCACATGAAGATTTTGGTGGAATGTGGACTGGTGAACGCCCGCAAGGAAGGAAAGTGGCAGCACTACTCTCTGAACTGCGAAACCCTGACCCAGTTCAAAGAATTTATCGAAGGACTGACCTGCTATGGCTGCGGCTCTAATAAGGAAGGTGGGTGCTGCTCCTGATGGGCAAGTTTATCACCAATCAGATCCTCGGCATGAAGTGGCTGAATACGCTGATTGGAAATCTACTCGGCACATTGGGACTGGACGCGACAAGCCGAATCGGTGGGAGCATCCAGTTCTTCCTCTATGATGTGATTAAGATCACCGTGCTGCTCTGTGTGCTGATTTATCTGATCTCCTACATTCAGAGTTATTTTCCGCCGGAACGCAGTAAGAAAATTATGGGGCGGTTTCACGGTATATGGGCAAACTGCATCGCAGCTCTGCTCGGCACGGTAACACCGTTCTGCTCCTGCTCGTCCATTCCACTGTTTATCGGATTTACCAGTGCCGGACTGCCGCTGGGTGTGACCTTCTCGTTCCTGATTTCATCGCCTATGGTGGACTTGGGGAGTCTTGTTCTTCTGATGAGTATTTTCGGGGCAAAGGTTGCGATTCTCTATGTGGTGCTGGGGCTTGTGATTGCTGTGGCTGGCGGTACGTTGATTGAAAAGCTGCACATGGAAAATCAGGTGGAGGAATTTATCCGCAGGGCATCTGCCGTGGACATTGCCTCCCCAACACTGACGCAGAAGGAACGGCTGGTTTATGCCAAGGATCAGGTGGCGGAAACCTTCAAGAAGGTCTTTCCGTATATTCTCATCGGCGTAGGCATCGGGGCTGTCATTCACAACTGGATTCCCGAAAGCTGGGTTGTGGCGGTTCTCGGCAGCCGCAACCCCTTCGGCGTAATATTAGCAACCATCATCGGCATTCCCATGTATGCCGATATTTTCGGCACGATTTCCCATTGCTGAGGCTTTGCTTGGAAAAGGCGCACAGCTTGGTACGGTGCTTGCCTTTATGATGGGGGTTACCACGCTGTCTTTGCCGTCAATGATTATGTTGCGCAAGGCAGTCAAGCCAAAGCTGCTGGGTGTTTTTATCGCCATCTGCGCTGCGGGCATTATCGTTGTAGGCTATTTATTCAACCTGTTTCAGGGCATTATCTTATGATTTGGAGGGACTATCATGTCAATTTTCGGATTTGGAAAGAAAAAAGAAGAGCAAAAGCAGTCTTACTGCTGCGGAGGCAACTGTACGTCGGAAACCATCCAGGCGGCAGAAGCTGAAAAGAAGGAATCCGGCATTAAAATTCTCGGTGGAGGTTGTGCCAAGTGCAACGCACTGGAAGTGGAAACCGAAGAAGCACTGCGGGAACTCGGCATGGATGCTACCATCGACCATGTGCGGGACTTTGAAAAAATCGCCGCCTATGGAGTGATGACAACACCTGCGCTGGTGGTAGATGGTCAGGTGGTGTCCTATGGCAAGGTGCTGAAAAAGGATGAAGTCATTTCTATTTTGAAGAAGGTAAGAGCATGAACGAACATAACACATCTCCCATTGGATTTTTCAGAAATATCTGACTGTATGGGTCATTCTCTGTATGGCGGTTGGAATCTGCATCGGCAAGTTCCTGCCGCAGATTCCGGAGTTTCTGAATCGGTTCGAGTATGCACGGGTGTTGATTCCCATGGCGATCCTCATCTGGGTGATGATCTATCCCATGATGATGAAGGTAGACTTCCGCAGCATCAAAAATGTGGGCAAGAACCCCAAGGGCTGTTCGTCACTTGGATCGTCAACTGGCTCATCAAGCCTTTTACCATGTACGGCATGGCAAGTCTGTTTTTCTTCGTGGTGTTCAAGGCGTTCATCACACCGGAGCTTGCTACCGAATATCTTGCCGGTGCAGTACTGTTGGGTGCTGTGCCCTGCACGGCAATGGTCTTTGTGTGGAGCGCACTGACCAAGGGAGATCCGGCATACACGGTGGTGCAGGTGGCGACCAATGACCTCATTATCCTTGTGGCATTCGTCCCCATTGTGAAGTTCCTACTGGGCGTTTCGAATGTGTTTGTGCCGTGGGATACACTGATATTGTCCGTGGTGCTGTTCGTCGTTATTCCCCTTGCGGGTGGTATGCTGACGCGATATTTTGTGACCCAGAAAAAGGGCGCAGAGTATTTCGAAAACGCCTTTGTCAAAAAGTTTGACGGCATTACAACCATTGGACTTCTGCTGACGCTTGTACTGATTTTCGCTTTCCAAGGGCAGGTTATTTTGGAAAATCCCCTACACATCGTGTTGATTGCCATACCGTTGGTTTTGCAGACTTTTTTGATTTTCAGCATTGCCTATGGTGTCTGCTGGCTGCTTAAGCTGCCACACCGCATTGCCGCACCTGCCGGAATGATTGGTGCATCCAACTTCTTTGAATTGGCGGTTGCGGTATCTGTCGCTCTATTCGGAACGACTTCTCCTGCCGCACTTGCCACAACGGTTGGTGTATTGACCGAAGTGCCTGTGATGCTTTTCCTCGTAAAAATCGCAAACAAAACGAAAGGCAGGTTTCCCGCATGACCAAACCAAAAGTTGCATTTATCTGTGTCCATAACTCCTGCCGCAGCCAGATTGCGGAGGCATTGGGCAAAGCGCTGGCGTCCGACGTGTTTGAAAGCTATTCTGCCGGAACGGAAACCAAGCCGCAAATCAATCAGGATGCCGTGCGGTTGATGAAGAAGCTTTATGGCATCGACATGGAGCAGACGCAGTATTCTAAGATGATTTCTGCGATTCCTGAACCGGATTTTGCAATCTCGATGGGATGCAATGTAGAATGCCCTTTTATTGGTAGACCATTTGATGATAACTGGGGATTGGAAGACCCGACTGGAAAAGATGATGCTGCGTTTAAGGATGTGATTATGCAGATCCATCAAAATATCATAGCATTGAAAAATCGCCTTCAAACTATATAAATTTGCTTGTCAAGAGGGCTGGCACCGTCCAGCCCTCTCTCTTTTTGCAAAAGTTTCCCTCAATTTTTCTTGCAAGCTGCCGAAAATGACACGCTTTCAAAACTTTTTGCTGACACAGCTCGATTTTTGTGGTAATCTATCCCAACAATTGAATATAACATATTTTTACATATTTGTTCCGGCCCTGCGGGGCTGAACATCTTGGCTTTCAGCCGTTACATAACCGACTAGCATGACCTTCCAGAAAAAGCGAAGGCAGGGGTGGTCTGTTTTGTGACGGCTTTTTTGTTGCCGTTTTGCCCGTTGCACCTTGAAAACCGCATGACCGTCTGCATGGGATACCAGGCGATGACCCTGAGAAGGAGAGCCGGAAAACGCCGCCGGAAGGGGGCAGGAAAGCCATGCAGGGAGAATGGCAGGACGTTGATTTCCCAGTTGCGGAGAAAAACGATGTGCTCAAAATGAGCACATCGTTTTCCGTAACGCCGATGAAAGGATGGAATGCCTAACTGCTGACGGCGTAGAATCTTGGTGGCTAACTTGGTGGATATCTTGATGGGTGTCATCCTCTAAGTTATCATGGGTTGCATCATAGGACTTATCATTGGCTGTGCCTGTCTTATGTTGCTGATGGAACATCCGCGTCGGTTATCCACAGATATTGATATTATTGCCGAGCCAGGGACAGATTTGGATAAGTATTTAGATCGTGCATCGGAGATTTTTCCTTTTAAGGATGTTGAGGAACAGAAGCGGATTGGAAAGAACAATATCGAAAAAAGGCATTTTAAGTTCACCTATGATTCACCGATCAATAACAGGCCATTCTACATTCTTTTGGATGTTTTGTTTGAACACAATCATTATTCGGAGTTGGTTCAAAAAGAAATTCAGAATGATCTTCTCTTGACAGAACCGGAATACCTTACTGTTTCCCTACCGTCAGCAAACTGTATGAAGCTGTAAGGATTCAGCTTGGATATTACATTCCGGAACAAGCAGAGATAATGTGGAACGTCATGCAGATGGAAGTGTGACAAGAAAGCCAAAACGGTATACTGGGAAAAAAGATTAAGAAAAGAATAAAGAGCTGGTTTTAATTGTAAAATTTATGGGGAACTAACATCAGCTTATTGACATGAATTTAAAAATAAGTATAATAATAGTTGAGTAATTGTTCAACTATTATTATTTGGAGGTGAATATATGCCAAAAAAACGTCTTATATTTGTAATTGCGATGTAATTCATGAGGATATTGTGAATGATGTGAAATCCAAGATGCAGCCAAAAGATGATTATATCCAGTTGGCTTCTTTGTTTAAGCTATTTGGAGATGGAACTAGAGTACAAATCTTACACGCTCTAGAACAGAGTGAGATGTGTATGTGATCTTGCAGTGCTACTGGGGGTAACAAAATCTGCAATTTCGCATCAGTTAAAGGCATTACGCCTTGCGAATCTGGTAAAATTCCGTAAAGAAGCACAGATAGTTTACTACTCGCTGGCAGATGATCATGTGAAAGAGATTATTGACAAGGGATTTGAGCATCTTTGGCAGAAATAATATTTTTTTAACATTATAGTTGAGTAATTGAACAATTAAACAAATTATAAGGAGATTATCATGAAACGCATATTTCTATTAAAAAGGGTTGGACTGTCCAAATTGTTCCGCAAAAATTGAAAAAGAAGTCGGAGAGTTGGATGGAGTGCAATCCTCAGTGGTAAATCTGATGAAGCAGACGCTTACAATCAATGTTACTCAGACAGCCGCAGATACGATAGCCAGTCAGATTGAAACGATTGTTCATAGTCATGAGCCAGATGTGGAAGTTCAGGAAGAAACCGTTATGAATGTTACACAGAGTTATTCGTTAAAAGGGTTGGACTGTCCGAATTGTTCCGCAAAAATTGAAAAAGAAGTCGGAGAGTTGGATGGAGTGCAATCCTCAGTGGTAAATCTGATGAAGCAGACGCTTACAATCAATGTTGCTCAGACAGCCGCAGATACGATAGCCAGTCAGATTGAAACGATTGTTCATAGCCATGAGCCGGATGTGGAAATTTCTGAAATTGTACAGGAATCTTATATACCGGAAAAAAACCAGGAGGCCAATGAATCCTATAACAATGAGGATAAGAAGTTGACAGTTCGTTTAGCGACTGGTGCAGCAATCTATGCCATTGGTATGGCATTGACTGTTTTTGCGAAAGTGCCACTGCCTATCGAGTTAGCTTTTCTCATTGTTTCTTATATTATTCTTGGTGGAGATGTTGTATGGCAGGCTGTGAGGAACATTTCAAAGGGGCGTGTATTTGATGAACATTTTTTGATGAGTGTTTCTACGATTGGGGCTTTTGTCATTGGTGAATATCCAGAAGCAGTTGCTGTTATGCTATTCTATCAAGTAGGTGAATTTTTTCAGTCATTGGCTGTTAAGCGTTCCAGAAAATCTATATCAGACTTAATGGATATACGTCCAGATTCTGCTACAGTAAGAAGAAATGGGGAATTGATTACCATATCTCCAGAAAATGTCTCCATTGGTGAGATTATTATTGTAAAGCCTGGTGAAAAAATTCCATTAGACGGTGTGGTATTGGATGGAGATTCTATGCTGGATACAAGCGCCTTAACAGGAGAATCAGTTCCGAGAAGTGTTCATAAAGGAGACGAAGCACTTTCCGGTTGTATGAATCAGACGGGTGTCTTAATGATTAAGACAACAAAAGCATTTGGTGAATCTACGGCTTCAAAGATTATTGATCTTGTGGAAAATGCGTCAAGCCGAAAAGCACCAACAGAAAATTTTGTTACTACATTTGCACGTTATTATACACCTGTGGTTGTAATCTTAGCAGCTTTTCTGGCGATTCTGCCACCGATCATTCTTGGCGGAGGCTGGACAGAGTGGATTCGCAGAGGATTTGTTTTCCTTGTGGTATCTTGTCCATGTGCATTGGTTATTTCAATCCCGCTGACTTTCTTCGGCGGCATTGGTGCAGCATCTAAACGAGGTGTTCTTGTAAAAGGAAGCAATTATTTAGAGGCACTTAATAATGTCAGCGTTATTGTGTTCGATAAAACCGGAACACTTACAAAAGGTGTTTTCAATGTGACGGATATTTTGCCTGCAAATGGATTTTCAAAAGAACAGGTTCTGGAGTATGCGGCAGATGCAGAGAGTTTTTCTAACCATCCTATTGCAAAATCCATTCTTGCTGCTTATGGAAAAGAAATTGATCAGTCAGCGATTTCTGATTATAAGGAAATTTCAGGATATGGAATCAGTGTAATGGCAGGGGAAAAGAAAGCTTTTTGCTGGCAATACGAAACTTATGGATACAGAATGTATAGAGTACACAACCTGTGAAAACGCAGGTACAAAAGTTTATTTGGCTGTAGATGGTCAATATGCAGGATGTATTTTGATAACAGATGAAGTGAAGCCGGACAGTAAAAAAGCAATTTCTGACCTGAAACATATCGGCGTGGAAAAAACAGTCATGCTTACCGGTGATGATGAAAAAATTGGGAAGTCCGTTGCAGAAGAATTGCAGTTGGATGAATATTATGCACAGCTGCTTCCTGACCAAAAAGTGGAAAAGGTTGAGCTTTTAGATAGTAAAAAGAGACCGGGAAGCAAATTGGCTTTTGTTGGTGATGGTATCAATGACGCTCCTGTCCTTGCCCGTGCAGATGTTGGTATTGCAATGGGTGGGCTTGGTTCGGATGCGGCCATTGAAGCAGCAGATGTAGTTCTGATGACAGATGAACCGTCTAAGCTGGTGGATGCGATTGAAGTAGCAAAAGCGACAAAACAGATTGTCATGCAGAATATAGTGATTGCTCTTGGGATTAAGAGTGTGTTCCTGATTCTTGGCGCTCTTGGTATTGCGGGAATGTGGGAAGCTGTATTTGGTGATGTAGGCGTTACCATAATTGCTGTTTTAAACGCAATGAGAATTTTGAAAAAATAGGAAATGAGGTGGGAATGTGAAACGAAAACTGATTCTGTTAGTTGTTACGATTGTTTTTCTTGTAGGGTTTGGTGCCATTTTACATTCATCGCTTTCTATGATTGATGCAGTCACAGGAGCAACACCGAAGTCAAAAAAGGCGGCTCAAGCCTCCGCACAGTTGGAAGGCTCTTATGTTCTCGGCATTAATATGGTGTCAGATGGTCTCGACAACGAGAATACCCGGAATAAATTAAAAGAATTGGCACTGGACGATTCGGAAACAAATGAAACAGATCTCATGAAAACGGACATTAGTTTTCGGTTATATGTATCTGAGACGGATTATCCGCTTGTCAGTTATGCTAAGAAACTCTGTGACAGGTTGAAACAGGCCGGTTTCTCCGTAGATCTGAAAGAGTACAGTAACACAATGATGCTATCAAGAGTGGTAAGTGGAAAGTATGATGTATTCCTGGCATCGGATGATTTTATTGACGTTACAACGCTAACACAGATGGACTATATGATCATGGACAGCGAAGAAATGAGGTGAGCGGGAATTTATGAGAAAATGGAATACGATTTTGTCTGTTTTAATGCTTCTCATTTTTATGATTCATGGAATCATGGGCAGCTTTATGCTGAACGGAGTTGGAAGTAGTGCAGGGAAAATTCTTGCATGGATTGGTGTTGGTATTCTTGTTGTGCATACGGTGATGGGTACCGTCCTGACAGTTCAGAGTTTACAGACAGCGAAACAATCCGGAAAAATGTATCTGAAACAGAACGCCATATTCTGGGCGAGACGAGCCAGTGGGATGGCAATACTGATCCTGCTGTTCTTCCATATTGGCTTGTTTGGAAAGGTGCAGAATGGGACATATATTTTGTTCCCTTTTACAACGGTAAAGATGGTAACTCAGCTTTTGTTCGTGGCGGCAATCTTTGTTCATGTTTTTATCAATATCCGCCCATTGCTCGTATCGCTGGGAATCATCAGTTATAAAGAACGAAGGGGTGATATTTATTTGATTCTTTCGGTGCTCCTTCTGTTTATAGCGGGCGCAGTTATTTTCTATTATATTGGGTGGCAATATCTATGAGTAAGACAATTATTATTATAGGTGCTGGACTGGCAGGACTTTCAGCGGCTTTGCAGGCAGCGGAAAATGGATGCAATGTAAAACTGGTTTCCTCCTTTCCATCAGAGCGGGCGCAGTCTGTTATGGCGGAGGGCGGTATCAACGCAGCTTTGAATACAAAAGATGAAAACGACAGTCCCGAAGAACATTTCACAGATACAATAAAGGCGGCTTGCGGTCTGGCAGACCCAAATGCAGTTTGGGGAATGACACAGGCAGCACCGGAGCTGGTGCACTGGCTGTTAAAACTTGGAGTTCAATTTAACATGAGCGGCTATGATGATGTGGATCTGCGGAATTTTGGCGGGCAGAAAAAGAAAAGGACTGCTTTTGCGCAGAGCGATACCGGGAAGCAGATCATGACAGCTATGATAGACGCTGTTCGCAGGAAAGAAGCATCTGGTATGGTAGAACGGTTCAGCCATCATTCTTTCCTAACACTTCGTCTGTGTGACAATATTTGTTGTGGCTGCGTAATCAGGGATGAATACAGTCAGGAGACTGTGGAATTACCGGGGGATGCGGTTATTGCTGCCACCGGTGGTATGCACGGATTGTTTGGAAATACAACGGGTTCGCTGAGCAATACTGGAGAAGTCACCGCAGAATTGTTCCGGCTTGGTGTTTCTCTGGCAAATGGCGAGATGATCCAGTATCATCCGACAACTGTGAAATGTGGTGGAAAACGCATGCTCATCAGCGAGGCGGCCAGAGGGGAAGGTGGCAGGTTGTTTGCCATGAAAGATGGAAAACAATGGTATTTCATGGAGGAAAAATACCCGGAGCTTGGAAATCTGATGCCACGAGATATTACCGCCAGAGAGATATGGAAGGTCAGCCATGAATCAGAAGTATTTCTTGACATGACGGAAATATCGGACGAGATTATTTCAAATAAGCTATCTGGTCTGGCAGACGATTGTATGACCTATCTGCATAAAGATATACGAAAGGAACCGGTGTCTGTTTTACCGGGAATTCACTATTTTATGGGAGGCATTCTGGTGGATGAGCAGCACAGAACGCCGATTCAGAATCTTTACGCTGCCGGAGAATGCTGTGCCCAATATCATGGTGCCAACCGTCTTGGTGGAAATTCTCTGTTAGGAGCGTTATACGGAGGACGTGTTGCGGCAAAATCAGCATGCGAACAGGCAGATGTAGTAGATCTATCTTGTGCGACACAGATAGATTTTCCACCAGCGTCCCAAATTTCAGAAATAAAGCAATTAAACAAAGTGATGCAGGAGACTATGGGCGTTGTCAGAAATGAGAATACGTTGTTAAATGGGATTCAAACGGTACAAGCGCTGACAGGAAATCTTCCATTGCTTGGCATGGCAGTTCTAAAGAGTGCTCTTGCAAGAAAAGAAAGCCGTGGTGCACACTGGCGGGAGGATTATCCGAAGAGCAATGACGATGATTACCTTAAAACAACGGTAGCCAGATTTGATGGAAAGCAGATACAGATTTCCTTTGTACCTGTTCCAGAAAGGCGGTGATTCACTTGGTATATAAAATAAGAATCAGGCGGCAGGAGAGTCAGAAAGCAGACAGTTATTGGCAGGAATTTGAGTTTGACGGAAGCAGAAACAGCTCTGTTGCTACTGTTCTAAAGGAATTGAACAGTAGAACCCCTTTGAAAGATAACTCAGGGAATATAGTTACTCCCATCAGCTGGGAATGTAGCTGTATGGTGCGAAAATGTGGGGCTTGCGCCATGCTGATTAACGAACGTCCGAGGCTGGCATGCTCTACATTTCTACATACGTTAAAAGGTTCTACAATTACCTTGGAACCTTTAAGCAAATTTCCGCTTGTAAGAGATTTGATCGTTGACCGGTCAAATCTGTTTGAAAATTTGAAAAAACTGAACCTTTGGCTTGAAAGTGAAGCTTATATGAGTTCGTGGACACATGAACCGAGATACCAGTCGGCACGCTGTCTGATGTGTGGCTGCTGCCTTGAAGTGTGTCCTAACTTCTCTGCAAATGGGACTTTTGCAGGCGCTGTTGCTGCAGTCAACGCATTTCGGATTCTGAATGAAGAACAGGAAAGCACTCATTTGAATGAGATTTCTGCTGAATATAAGAAGAAATATTTTGAGGGATGCGGGAAGTCGTTATCTTGTCATGATATTTGTCCGATTGGTCTGCCTGTGGAAGAACTGCTTGTAAGGTCGAATGCAGCGGCTGTTTGGGGCAAATAAAATGGATGATAAAAGCTATAATGAATGTATGAAGGGGCTGTTGCACAAGGAAAAAAGTCCAAGTGCAGCAGCCACTTTACGGTTAAATGCCTCCAAAAGCACAAAAACGCTCGCCATAGACCCCCTAATTTCCCAAAAGCAGATAACTCAAACAGGCCCTTCTGAATAACGATTGTTTTCCAGAGGAGCCTGTTTTCCAATTTTTCAAAAATCAGAAATTCAGGTATGCTTTCCTATACGAATGTGAATGTGCTTCCATTTACTGAAGATATTCCATTGGAGGTAATTGCATTTCTCGATCCGACCATTGAGAAATTGTGCTTTGAGCAGACAGAGGGAAAAACATTTATCCACTTGAAGTTTAAGGATGAAGAAGAGATTATCCTGAATAATGCGGCAGACCTTGAGCAGTATCTGTCCTCTGGTATGATTAAGGGCATTATTACATTCTCGATGGTAAAGGAAGTTCTTCATTCAGGTGGTTATCTTCTGGTAGATGAAATAGAGAATCATTTCAACAAGGAAATTGTAACGACCTTAGTGCGCTTCTTTATGGACAGCCGACTGAACAAAAATGGCGGAACGCTTATTTTCACTACGCATTATCCGGAACTGCTGGATGAATATGACCGAAATGACGGAATTTGTATTGTAAGAAACTATAATGGCATTACAGCAGAAAATTTGAGCTATATATTTATATATTGAAACGTAATGATATTAAAAAGAGTGATGCCTACCAGAGCGGTTTCCTTGAGGGAACAACGCCAGCATATGAAGCGTATATGCGCTTGAAGAAAAGCCTGGCTGCTTCGATCAATTAAGGAGGCGGCAGAATGAAATTAGCAAAATACAAGGCGTGTATATGTGAAGGCTCTGCCGAAGAAGCTATTATCGACATACTGGTTGATAATGATCTTCTGATTTTCAACAGAGAAGAAATGTTGGAAGAACGTGTTATCCGTTGCAGAAGTGCTAAACGATTCGAGGAGCGATACTTACGGAAAGGATTCGATGAGCAGATTTCTGTGATACGGATTTTGGATTCTCGTAGAGAGGAATTTCGATTGAGTAAAGCATATGAGCAGAAAATTGACGTGGTAAATGTCATTACTGCTCCAGAAATTGAAATAATGCTACCGCAATCCCACTAGCTTTAGATGGTGGGTTAAGGTAGCAAAAAATAGATATTTGTGATACAATAACTAGCGTTATGGGAGTATGGAAATCAAAGAATAGACACAAATATTTATTACAGTATCATATTATTTTTTTGTATGTAAGTATAGAAAAAAAGCTTTTAGTATCAAAAAGAAATATAAGATTATATAAAACAATTTTCTTATGAGATATGCACAAAGAGTAATATAATCATAAAATATATGGAAACAGACAAAGACCATATACACTATATGATAGAAACTGAGCCTACAATATCCATAAGTAAAGTGGTTAATCTAATTAAGAGTTATACAACATATCATATATGGAAAAAAAGCATACAGAATATCTTAAGAATCATTTTTTTGGAAAGAACATACATTTTTGGACGGATGGATATTTTGCTTGTAGCGTAGGCAATGTTTCTGAAGAAATGTTAAAAGCAATATATAGAAAATCAAGGGTAGAAAGGCGGGTAAGCTTTAATGTTAAAGGCATATAGATATCGGATTTATCCAAACAAAGAGCAAGAAATACAGTTAGCAAAGACATTTGGCTGTTGTCGTTTTGTATATAATCAAACCCTTGCGTACAGAAAAGATGCTTATGAAAAAAAGAAAAAGTCTGTCAGTAAGACAGATTGTAATAATTATTGCAATAGAGAGCTGAAAAAAAGCTTATGAATGGCTAAAAGAAGTAGATAAATTTGCTTTTAACAAATGCAATTTATAATATGGATAGTGCTTATCAAAAGTTTTTTTCAAAGAACATCGAGGTTATCCAAAGTTTAAGAGTAAGCACAGTAATCGTAAATCATACACAACCAATTTTACAAATGGGAATATAACTGTAGATTTTTGATAGAGGAAGAATAAAAGTCGCCAAAAATTAAAAAGGGTAAAAAAATAAAATTACATAGAAAAATTTTCAGGTCGGATAAAAACAGCAACTATATCTAAGGTACCAAGTGGCAAGTACTATGTGTCTGTTCTTGTAGAAACTGAACATAGTCCACTTGTAAAGACAAACGGACAAATAGGATTGGATTTAGGAATAAAAGATTTATGTATCACATCAGATGGGAAGAAATATGAAAATCCGAAGACAATTAAAAAAATATGAGAAAAAGCTTACAAAAATTACAAAGACAATTAGCAAAATAAAAACAAAGGGGAGTAGGAACTATCAGAAAAAGGAAACAAATAGCACTATGCCATGAGAAAATAGCTAATACAAGAAAAGATTATCTGCATAAGATTTCAAGCGAAATTATAAACGAAAACCAAGTGATAGTTTCGGAAAACTTACAGATAAAAAATATGGTGAAAAATCATAATTTAGCGAAAACTATAAGCGATGTATCGTGGTATGAGCTGACAAGACAACTGGAATATAAGTCAAAATGGAATGGTAGAAATTATATTAAGATAGATACATTTTATGCAAGTAGCCAGCTATGTTTTAGTTGTGGATATAAAAATACAAATGTAAAAGATCTAAAAGTAAGAGATTGGATGTGTCCTTTCTGCAATACAAAACACGATAGAGATATCAATGCGGCAAAAAATATATTGGCAGAAGGATTAAGACAAGTAGTATAAGAAAAAACAATAGGGCAGGGACTGCCCGAATTAACGCCTGTGGAGATAGTAGGTTGCGAGGTCAGCGAAGCAGGAAGCCCATAGGCTTTAGACTATGGGTAGTTCACATGCTGATTATTCATGCGGAAGGAGCATATGATCAGTTTAAGCGTTCTGGAAAAAACCAAGCGAATTTTGTAAAACAAATCTTCGGATGCATGATGTGAAGTCGTATGATTTTGTGAAGCAGTATTTCAGTAACCCACAGCTCTTGGTGAAAGCCATAAAAGGGTATCGCAGAACAGCAAATATCCCCAAAGAAGAATACAGCTTGTCTGATTTGCTGAGATGAGCTTTGCTTTTTTGATACATTAGCCGTGACTCAAATGGTCACCAGGAGATAAACGGGTACCAGTTTACAGAAAACAGAATAGAATCATCTTTGATGCCTCGTTGGGAAACCAACGGGGTATTTATTTGCCCCAATCCGGCTGTATAGAACACTGAAAAGTCAAAACGAACCGTAGGTAGTCCTACAAGGACAACCAAAGTGCGCCTACGAGGCCAACGCGAAACCGGAGGATTCTTGTTAAACTTACTTTGTAAGGACGAAAGTCCGGATGTCCCTTGAAAACTGAATACTCATTCTTCAGGTACATTCCTGTTTGGTCGAGCCTTCGACTGCACGCCATGAAGCCCATCGGGGCGATAGCGGTTTCGCAGAAGCAAATGCCGGATTGCAACCGGCGGCGGTGTTAAAGCCAGACAGGGACAATGATACTTCCGTAATTCGCGGTCCGGCCATAAGGAAGGCGGGATGGTTAAATTCCAATGGAGCAGTGAAGCACACTGCCGCCTGTGAGAAATCCTATATCTCTGGGGTGATAAGAAAAAGTACAGAGAAACCATATTTTCAGAAAGCACTGCCGGTGCTGTTTCAGCGTGATACCTGGCAGGCTTTATCCATATCAGTGTATGGAGATTGGAGACAACAGCAAATGAAAGAAAACTGGGTTTATCGGCGAGGTGATTTATATCTTGCCAATCTCGGTGTTCCGGTCGGATCAAAGCAGGGCGGTGTTCGTCCTGTTGTGGTTCTTCAGAATGATGTTGGCAATTATTATGCGCCGACGATCACGATTGCTCCGCTGACATCGAAAATTGAGAAGAAGCGAAAGCAGCCAACGCATTTCTTTCTCCGTAAAGCAAAGGGACTGGCAAAACCGTCTATGGTATTGGCAGAACAGCTCGACACCTGTGACAAGGTATGCGTGATTCGCTATCTTGGGCGGGTAAGTAAGGGGCAGATGCGTGGGATTGAGATACGGATTCATATGCATCTCTTAAATAGTCTTTTGGTAAGTAAGGGGCAGATGCGTGGGATTGATGAAGCTGTAAGGATTCAGCTTGGTTATTACATTCCGGAACAGGCAGAGAAAAAAAAGACAGGGCAAATGCCGAAAGGATGGCGAAGAAGGCGATGGATAAACTGATTACAAGGAAGGAAGCTGCCAGTATACTGGGAATCAGCGTAAAAACACTGGATGCTGCAAGAACAGACGGTTTGATCTCCTATGTTCAGTATGTGGAAAACGGCTGCGTTTATTTCACGGAAGTGGGGATTCAGGAGTACATTGCAAAATGTACACACCGTGCAAAACCGATGGAACGTGCTGTGACATATCGCAAACCTTGAAGCTTGGCGGTGAAAAATCGACATCGTTGAGTATGGACGATGAATCCGCAATAATGAAAGCAACAACAGAATTGGAGGTAATGATATGGCAGCAAGAAGAATGATGCTTCCTGATTATGGTACGGTGAGTATGAAAGGAACGCAGTATTATCGAACCCGTGTAACAGATCAGCAGGGGCGGCGGGTTTCCTTATATGCAAGAACGAGAGAGGAACTGTACCAGAAGGAACAGGAAGCGATCCAGCAGATTGAGAACAAGACGTATCGCCGCAGTACACCTACAGTGGAGGAGTATTGCGAGAAATGGCTGCTGATGCAGTCGGCACAGATCAGGATGACAACGCTGATTGACTATACATCGAAAGTGAAGAACTACATCATTAAGCCATTGGGCGATATGCATATGGGAGATGTAACAGCAGATGACATTCGCCTGGCACTGCTGGCGGCATCAAAAAGTCGGCATCCGTGTACAAATCGGTGAACGTTATATATAAGTGTATTTTTACGGCAGCAATGGAGAGCAAGATCATTGATGAGAATCCGACCATCTATCTGAAGAAGAATGTGGGAGGAATTCCCCAGAAGGAACGCCTCCCGCTTACGGATGAGCAGGTGGATAAGCTGCTGGATGCCATTTACGGCTTGCCGCCGTATGTGTTTGTAATGCTGGGGCTGTACGCAGGATTGCGGAGAGAAGAAATCCTCGGACTTCAATGGGATTCGGTGTATCTTGATTGCGAGGCTCCGTACCTTACCGTTCAGAGAGCCTGGCATACGGAGCATAATCGTCCGGTGATTCTGACAGAGCTGAAAACAAAGGCAGCGCATCGGAATGTCCCTCTGCCGGACAATCTTCTGGAATGTCTGAAAGAGGCGAAGAAGACATCGACATCGGATTATGTGGTTGCAAACCGGGATGGAGACCCGTTGTCCTATACGCAATTCAAGAGATTATGGCAGTATATCGTAACCCGTACCACCAAGGAACGCTGCTATTATCGCTATGAAGATGGCAAGAGGGTAAAGCATACGGTGAAGCCAGTTCTGGGGCAAAAGGCGGCACACAATGGAAATGTGGTTTACAGTCTGGACTTTGAGGTGACTCCGCATCAGCTGCGGCACACCTATATTACGAATCTGATTCATGCTTCGGTTGATCCGAAGACAGTTCAGTATCTTGCCGGTCATGAAAGCAGCAAGATCACCATGGATATTTACGCCAAGGTGAAATACAATCGCCCAGAGCAGCTCGCAGGAGTGCTGGAAGATGCTTTTGCATCGTGGGATTAAGAGTAAATCAGAAAAAACTTGGGGCAGGGATGGTCAAAAATCCCTGCCCTTTTTACATACATTCGACATCCTTGAAGGAAGTGGTGTACGCCATGATAATAAAAGTGACAACACGCAATGTATGAAGATAGACGAGGAGGAGAACACATGGCTAAAGGAAAAAAGCGTCCTGCTGAACTTCCGGAATACAGAACAGTGATGATGAAAGGGGTACAGTATTATCGTACCCGAATTACAGATGCAGACGGAAAGAGAGTGGCAATCTATGGGCTGACACGCGAAGAATTGTATGACCGGGTGGAAGATGCCCGGAAGAAAATTGCAGAAGTGGTTTTCCACAGAGAGAATCCGACCGTGGAAGAGTACTGCGGAAAATGGCTGCTGATGCGGTCTGGAACGGTAAGAACCAATACGTTGGAGGGATACGAGCGGATGGTGAATCGGTACATCGTGGGTCCAATTGGACAGATGTATATGGATGAGGTGACCACAGATGACCTGCGGCTGCTGATGGTTCCGCTATCAAAAGGTTCTTCCGGAATGTATGGTCAGCTCAATATGCTGATTAAGAACATTTTTAATTCGGCAGAAGAGAGCAGGGTGATCAAAGAGAATCCATCCAAAACGATTTGCGCAAGAGGAGGAAAGCCTGCGAAACGGCGCTAAGCTTTGACGGATGAACAGACTGCCATTTTGCTGGATAGTATTCGTGAGCTACCACCGTATGTTTTCGTAATGATCGGCTTGTACGCGGGATTGCGTAGAGAAGAGATTCTTGGATTGAAATGGGACTGCGTATTCCTGGATGAAAAAACGCCGTACATTTCTGTAAGGCGTGCATGGCATGTGGAAGGCGGTGAGCCGGTGGTCAACACACTTTTGAAGACTCCGGCGACGAAGCAAGATGTTCCGATTCCCAAATGCCTGGTAGCCTGTCTCAAGGAAGCAAGGGAAAAATCAGAATCAGAATATGTGATCTCCAATTCAAAGGGAACTGTTTTGACGGAAACACAGTTTGTGAGGGTCTGGAAGTACATAACAGTCCGTTCCACCGCAGAACGCTGTTATTACACCTATGTAAATAGGCAGTCCATCAAGCATAGAATAAAGCCAAGGCTTGGTGAGCATCAGCCGAACAATCCCAAGCTGGTGTATACGATGGACTTCAAGGTGACTCCGCACACGTCGTGCGACACCCTACATCACCAATCTGATTTACAAAGGTGTTGATCCAAAGACGGTGCAGTATTTGGCAGGCCATGAGAACAGCAAAACGACTATGGACATCTATGCGAAAGTCAAGTATAATAAACCTGAGGAATTAAGCGACGTTGTGAATGTCGCATTCGGGTCACGTTAAACTGCACCAAAAATTCCTCGATTTCGTGGGTTTACCTATGGGTTTACTGAGAGGGAAGCCCGAAAAACCCGCATGAATACTGGACTTTTTGGATCAAGGTCAGGTGAGTACGGTCTCAAAGCCGCTCGTCGTGCTCCACAGTTCTCAAAGAGATAATCGAAAATTTCAAAATGCTAAAAAAGCTCGGAAAATGTGCCATTTTTCGGTTCTTTGTCAAATGTTGGGGTGGGTTGATTTTTCGACCCACTCTTTTTGAAGGAATTGCATAGTTTTTTTGCTAACAGATCTATGGAATACTCTATATCTGTTTTGTTTAGGTATATTTTTGCACCACAAAAAAACCTCGTCCCCAGTTCTTTTTAAGCCATAGCCATTAAAATTCTGTTTCTAAAATATTTAAAGTTTCGTACGCCATAAGATATTCTTTTTCAGCACCTTTATCTTATTATTAAATCCTTCTGTAGGGCCATTTGAAATGTGCCTGTACTTAAGAGAGTTTAAGATATACTTGTAGTTATTTCTAAATGCGGTTATTGTCGCTTTAAACTCTTCAATTCCTGAGTTTTTCTACCTCACGGAGCCATTCACTAAACAAAGTTCTTTGCTTTTGAATAGGCGTTTTCATCAAGAATATCAACAAATAACTCTTTAATAAAATGTGCTTTTTCTTAAATCTTCTGAATATTCAAGCATTCATTCAAGTGTCAGCTCGGTTATCGTTCGATAGTTTTGCTTTTTCTCTTTGTAATTAAGCTCTTACTTCGTTTGTAGTACTTCCTAAGAGAAGGTAAGAGAAGGCAACATTCTTTTTTGAATTCTCTTTCGTACATTTTCAAGAGCCCAATAGACTTGTCTGACGAAATGATACCGATCAATAACGATCTTTGCATTGGGAAAATATATCCTAGCCAAGTCGATGAAGGTTTTATTCATGTCACAAGAAAAGTATTGGACTTTCATATGTTTAGATTGATCAAGCGATTTAAAAATAGTCGACCAGACAAGTTCCTTTTCTAGAATAGAGTACATCGAATACTCTATGTTTTACAAGATCAACCACTATCGTTTGATATTTCTCAGTGCCTACATTCCCCTTAAATTCATCTATGGAAATGGCTTCTCCAAGATTAGAAGAAGAATGATGAATTGTAGAAAGCACTTGATAAACGGTATGAGATGAAACATTGGCTCTGTTTGCTATCTGTTGAATATTCAGGGTATCGAAAAATGAGCTAGCAATCCATCGAGTAAGTCTGGATGTCCGATGTAGATACTTCGCAATAAAGGGATAAGATTCATAAAAATCTCCATTCCGCGGGCAAGCCGCGGCACAAATAGTAATGAAAGTGTTTTACATCTCAACTCTGTGATTTAAAATATATAACAAGAAGCTATACTACAAAGCACGGGAGGTAAAGTTGTAAAAACTTTCTCTGTTTTAGACAGCATAAAAATCAGTGTAAGTTCTGTCTTTTCAAGCACAAATAAGTGGTATCATGAATCCGTACACTAAGAATTGTTAAAGCTCTTTGTTTTATTGTGTGGCAGTTCAGTCAATGGCTTCTTATCTTTTGCGAAAGGAGTTACACTATGAAAGTTACTTATCAAACCTGTTGTGGTGTCGATGTTCACAAATCTTTTCTTGTTGCCACAATCATCAAAACTACCGCCGGTATTGAACCTTCTTATCAAAAGAAGCGATTCTCTACCTTCAACAATTCTATTTTAGACTTTAAATCGTGGCTTCTTGAAAATGAATGCCATGATGTCTGTATGGAATCCACAGGTAAATACTGGGTTCCTGTCTTTAATCTTCTCGAAGATCAAATCAACGTTACCATTGCTAATCCCAAATGGGTTAAAGCTGTTAAGGGTAACAAGGACGATACAAAAGATTCTAAATGGATTGGAGACTTATTCTGACTGGGACTTGTGAAAAGCAGCTACATTCCTTGTAGGTTGATCCGTATTCTTAGAGAATACACAAGATATCGTTACAAGCTTTGTTTCTTGCCGTTCAAGTGAAAAAGAATAGATATCAGAATGCTCTTACTGTTTGTAATATCGCATTAGATTCTGTTGTATCCGATATCTTTGGGAAGTCATCCTCATCCATTATCGATTATCTGCTTGAACAATCAGGTACTACGATTAACCATGAAGAAATCGCTTCAAAACTTCTTAAGAGCCTCAAATCCAAAGAAGACGCTGTGATTGAATCTATCGAAGGATATCAGATGACTGATGCCCAGAAATATCGTATGCGCCTAATTCGCGCACATATGGATTATATCACAGCTGAAATCAATGATATAGATAAACAGATTGAATCTTTGATTTCTTCCGATCCTGATTATGATAAAGCTATCCGGTTACTAACTACCATTCCGGGTGTCAAACGTGATAGTGCAATTACTATCATCTCCGAAATTGGTATTGATATGTCTCAGTTTTGTAATTCTAAACGCTTATGTTGTTGGGCAGGTCTTACCCCCAGCAACAATGAATCTGCCGGTAAGAAGAAATCTGTCCGTATTACACGTGCCGGTGTCTACCTCAAACCTGCATTAGTACAGTGTGCTCATGCAGCCGTGAAATCTGACAAGTCTCCTTACTACAAAACGAAATATGAATCCCTTGTTAAACGCCGTGGCAAGAAAAGAGCTGTTATTGCCATTGCCCGTATGATTCTTATAGCCATCTACCGGATGCTGTCTACCGGAGAGGTATGGAATCCAAGCGATCTTTACAAAATCGATATGCCTGCACCTTTAGCTGAAAAACAGAAGGCTAAGGCTATCAAGCAAGCCAAAAAACTTTTACAAAAGGAAGGACTGCTTCCTCCTGATGAACCTTTAGCTTCTTGATCAATCTACTAAATCTATATCCTCAAATAAGTTGCCTACTTAAGACAGCTTATTTAAGTGCGCCGGTTTACGGCTTACCTCTACTTTCTTTCACACTATAATACTGAGCGGGTACTTGCTAGTTACATGGAAGCACAAGATGTTCTAAACGCTTGATTGAACCATCAGAACATCTTGCACTATATTTGTTGTTACATCATATATTGTCAAGATAAGATCAAAATAATATGTTAGAATGATATTGTTTCGCAATTTGTTGCGAGACAATATTGACACAAAGGTACTCGTAAGATATAATTTAAAGTATATACAGGGTTGTATTATTTTGCATTAGTAAGAATGAATAAAAAAGAAAGGAATTGGTAATGAAAGTGTCATATGACAGATTATGGAAACTTCTAATAGACAGAAAGATGACAGCAACAACGCTTCGTAAAGAGGCTGGAATTGCCCCAAACACAATGACGAGGATGAAAAAAGAGCAGGAAGTTACATTGTCTGTACTAGGCAGTATATGCAATGTATTAGATGTGGATTTCGGAGATATTATTGAATATGTTCCTGAGGATGAACACGAATCAAAACTTCATAATAATATGGTTACTCATGAATAACTGAAGGATAATCAACGGAGGAGGTTACTGTGGGTATAGATAAACAATGCTTAATTACAGCCCTAAAGAATAAAAACCTGGGACTGAATGATAAACAATTAGAGGATTATGTGCAGAAACTAATTGATAATTTGGATGAAAGGCTGATACCCAATCTGAAAGAATGGATTAATGGGAAAAAGATTTCAGATATTTGGATTGGAAAATATTGTGTAAATGCAATAATGTCAATCAGGGGTGACTCCGATTTTTTAGGGGCACTTGAAGCTATGAATACTTATCTTTGTAATGAAGCAGATGGCATTCATTTGATTTGGAGAGGAAAACAATAATGGAATCTGATAAAGGATATGGGTTTCATCCGACGATATATGGAAAATTGTCCAACGATGAATTGTATTCCTTATATAGAGAAAGTTCTTGGAATTCTCTAGGAGAGGATAATAGACAGCAACTGCTACAGGAAACGGTAAACCGTTCTGCATCAGCAAAGGGTGAACTTGGAGCCTGTGAAGTGCGTTTTTCTAATTTAGACAGCAGTACCCTGGGTGTTCAAAGCGGGAATACTATTGAAATGAATAGGTCTGTGTTTGTAAATGATGTTTACACCCATAATTATAATGGACATCTTATTGAAGAACCTGTTTTTGATTCTAATATGAGAGCTTTAGAAACAGTTCTTCATGAAGATATCCATGCGTGGCAAAATCAATGTATCGACGGAACTATTCAATGTTCAAATGCTGATTTGTTGTCTGAGTATAAATCTAATAATTTTACAGTTTCTGAGGTCCTTGGTGAAGATGGCAAAATGCAGTCAGGATCACATTACTTAAATGGAATGACAGAGAAAACAGGATACTATATGTATTATTTTCAGTCTACCGAAAGAGATGCGCATCTATATTCAGAGCGTCAGACAATACAGATAATGAACAGTTTACAGGAAAAAAATATGATACTGAAAAAAATCATTTTTGATATACCAACTAGGCATTATTATTAACGGATATCAGGCAACTTTTTCAAGAAGGGCAAGAACTATTTGGGAATAATAATTTTGATAAAGATATCAACCAGGTCCTTGTAAATCAGTATTATGGGACTAATGTACCGGTTGATTTGAAAATGGAAACTGCAGTTCAGAAAGAGATGGTAGCGAGCTATCAGGCGCAAATGAAAGCATCAATTGAGAATAAAGGAGATATCATGGATAAATCATATACCCCGGTTACTGTAGAAGATTATGATAATAGTATGAGAGCAACTGTAAATGCATTTTATGAGCATGCGCTAAATGACTCCTCTATGAGTAAGGAAGAAGCTATTGCTCAGACAAGCCAAATGGCTGAAAATTACCTTGATACGATGGATGAAATAAATACAGCGCATGAAAATGGTGAAATTATGTCTAACAATGATATCACAAATGCCGAAATATCCGAAGAAAATGCAGGAGAAACCGTGACAGATGATGCTGTGTCCGATGTAAATGATTTGGATAATGGTGGAATAGAAGAGGATGGCGGTGCTGATGACGATGGTGGTGTTGATGATGATGGAGGCATCGAATAGTCAAGGAGGCTGAATGATGGACTATGATTTTTCCGTTCGTGCACCTGTGAACACACGCAATAAACCCAATATAGTGGAAAGAGATAAGCCCGGCATTGAAAGAACTGTATTATATGGCACAGATCTAAGGAAAACAAAGGTTCCAGCAGATACTATGTCTGGTGCTTATCAGGTCGCATTTCGTACAAAAAATGGTGATTCTTTTGGTATGGATGATAAGTTATTGTCAAAGCACTTGCTACTTCTTGGTGGCATTGGTTGTGGTAAGACTAATGTATTTAACTTTTTGATTGAATCCTTACAAAAAAAGAATGACAGACAATGACGTTATGTTGATTTTTTTGACACAAAAGGTGATTTTAAGAATAGGTTTTATAATCAAGGAAATCCTTCTCATTGGTTGATTGGAAATGATGTACGATATAAGAATATATCGCGCAACTGGAATATCTTTGATGAAATGCGTGAGGAAAATGGATGTTTTTGGAAAAGAAAGCGAGCTAATCGCAAAAGAAATTGCCAAACAATTGTTTGTTGGAAGGAATCTTCAACACAACCATTTTTTTCTCAGGCGCAGCCTGATTTGGTTGCAAAGGTATTGATTCATCTAATGAGAGAAGCAACAAGAACACATACAGAAAAACCTGCTTAGCACAGATAAATTTGTGGATTTTTTAAAAACTGCAGATTTACAGAAGTATTATGATATGACTAATGATCCACATAATAAGGATTTTATTAGTGCCCAATTATATTTTGGTAAACCTGGTGAGAAAATGACAGCTCAGGCACTTGGAATTTTCGGTTATATTAATTCAATGGTAAACGACTTGTTTGTGGGTGCTTTTGCCGAACGAAGATGGGCCGGCAATTTTTCAATGAAAAACATTGTGAGAGAAAAAGATCGCAGAATGGTTTTTGTAGAATATGACCTCAGTGTAGGAGAAACTCTGGGACCAATGTACCGAATCCTTTTTGATCTTGCATTGAAAGAAACTTTAGGAGGACGAGTAAGTAATAGGGGGAATACATATCTTATTATTGATGAGTTTAAATTATTACCTAATTTGATGCACATTGATGATGCGCTTAACTTTGGTCGCAGCCTCGGAGTAAAGGTATGTGCAGGCCTGCAAAGTATTAATCAATTATATGACATATACGGGGCTGATAGAGGAAAAGTACTTGCATCAGGATTTATGAATAGTTTTTGCTTTCAGACTTTTGATTTGGACTCACGAAAATTCGTTATGGAACGTTTTGGTGAAAAATACGAAAACTTGGCGTATCAGTCCCGTTCACTTCCAGTATCTGTTCAAAGAGCGGGTCATGTAGTGGAGGATTGGGATATTCTCGGATTACAAGTTGGCCAAGCCTACATAAATCTGGTTGGATATAGCCCGTTTTTCTTTAATTTTTCAGAATTTGAGCAGTCGCATACTATCTTATAGGCTTATAAACAATAGTTATGGAAACTGGGGGAAATAAGTTGGCTTTTTTAGGCAGTATAAAAAGAGAATGTGATATTCGAAATAAAAGGAACAGAAATGTGAACGAATATTCTTCTGCATTATGTTTAAGCAGTTATTGGTCCGAGGTAATCCACCAAAATATACTTATAACAGGTGGTAATGAATATAACAGAAACGAGGTTTTATCAGAAGCAATAAAGAGTTACAGAGAACAAGTGTATGGACCTATTATCATTCTAAATGGAAGTCGGGAATGTGAAAAAAATCTTGTTTCATTAGCAAGCACCAATTCTTTGGGAAAACTGATTGTTTCTTCTCCTTATTATAAGAATTATGATTTGTTTTACGGAATGCCAGATGACGCGATCAGGTTCTTGTTTGAAAAGGAGGCTCAAAAAAGGGGCACAACAGATATTACTGCGTTAGGGGACTATACAGAGGCATTTTTGAAAATATTAAAAAAAAGATATGCAATAGATTTCCATTCGATGTTCGCAATGACCAGACAGAATGATACAAGCATTTCGGAACTAGGCAGATCATATAACATTGATGATGTATTATTAAATCACATAAAAAATGGAATTGCTGGAAGTGCTTTCAGACGTATATTAACAGATTTCGGGAGGGCATTCCTGAGTATTCACGGTAAGCAGACTAACGAGTTCTCTCTTTCAAAAATTGACAACTCAAATACTACTTATTTGATCTGGACCGACTCCGAAAATCAAGAGCTTTTTAATGAAGTATTGGCAAAAGAATTAACATATCTTCGTAATGCTAAAGGGCTTGATTTTTTGCTTGTCCTAAATGATATTGACATTTGTGTAAATGATCCGCTGATTAAAGTGATAACAACTCAGAAAAAAAGAGGAAAATTAGGTGTATGCAGTTCTGACATAATGACTCATGCAGAGGATAAATCAGTTTTTGTTAATAATTTTCCAGCGCTGGTTGTACTTAATTCCGGAATTGAAGACTATGAAGACCAGCAAAATATATTGGCAAAATATGGAACATACATTCATTATGAACCAACCAAAGGTGTAGGAGGTGTCCCTGGACTCTTCCAGCTTCTTGGAATAGGAGCACCTCACATGGGAATGATACATATGGAAAAGCAGCGGGTCACAGTTGAAGATATGACACGGTATGCTATTGCAGTAAGAGGAAACCAAGGTGACACCGTTAGTTTATACCGAAAGATTAGGAATATGTAGGGAATAAAAAAATGGGATTTGAGGATTTATGGGAAAAATATGGTGATCAGGAGACAAAAAAATCGACCAGAAGGGTTTGTACGGATGAGAATACAGTAAATATTGAGCCTACAATAAAGAAAAAGGAGAAAGAGAATATTCCACATGAACCGATAAATTATAAACCTGTGAAAGAAAAGTCCACTTCGTCATTAAAAAAAGAAAAAACAACGCCAATTGGTGTGTTTGGAAATGAAAAAGATATTCCTATAGAAGAACACATTCCCAAAATACACAGACGAAGAAAAAACTTTAATTTTTCTACACTGAGAGATTGGCCCTGGGTAGATATTGTATTTGTATCAATTACCATTTTAATGATAATAGGTGTAGCTGTTAATTTTGAAGAAGTAACAACTGCAATTTTTAATATGTTGTTACCATTGTTATGTAACATAGTGATATTGCTTGTGGTGGTTGGACTGATAGTTGCTTTTATTTGGCGGATTACAAGGAATTTCAGGCGTCCACGTCGAAGATGGTAGGAGAAGACTTGATGAGAAATACTTTATTAGGAAGAATATTTTTTTATTTAGCAGTCTGGGCAGTGCTGTTCTTAATTTTATGTATTGTTTCAGTTGCAAAAAATTGGGAGATTGTAATGGCCGCTGTCAGTGGAACATTATCAACCCTTATTGGATATTTTTTAGTAATCGGATTGATGCTTTATGGAATTGCAATGATATTTAGATCTATAAGATAAAACGGATACAGGAGAAAAAAATGATTACATTATATGAAAAGTATAAGAATGAGGATTCTATTGATAACAATATAGGACGAATAAACCCGGAAGACATTGTAGACTCCCTGTATTGTTTATGTAATTCAGTTGAAAATGGCGAGTTTATCCAGGCCTCACCGGAGAATATTGTTATAAATGAAAACGGAACCGTACTACTCCTGAATGATCCCAACTTCAATTTGTATTATGTAGCACCGGAAGTCATTATGGGCAAAAAGAAGGCTGATAAGATGTCTGCCTGGTTTACGCTGGGTGTATTATGCTATTTTTTGATTAATGGGCGTTCGTTTTATAATGACAAATCTATTAATGTTGTTGCGATGAAGGAAATGGGGAATATTGGCAGCGGATTAATTATAGCAGAGGGGATTGATCAATTAGCTGAAGATGTTCCGAGTTTACTCAGTCTTGCTATGGAAAAGTTTACATCCTGGGATCCTTTAAAACGTTCTGAAGGAGTTAAATATGTTCTAAAAGCTGTAAAACAGTATACATCGGTCGCGGTATTTAATTATGAAGACAATGACCAGATTGTTAAGTCCGACAGATTTGCTGTAGAAGGTTCTTCCTTGTCATGCGAGGAAGGTGCGAGTATTACCGATGAAAATGGACATGTATATTCTGTGTTAAAAACTGAAACTGTTCCGTTCAGACCCGGAGTGCGTACATATACAATTCGTGTCAAAAAAGCGGAGACTGATGCTCCTAATGAGCTTTTTGAAAAATATTTATGTGTACAAATAGCACCGGAAACAAAAAAATATAGACTTATGAAATTGGAAGCCTTATGTGACTCTACAAAAATTGAAGTGGATCGTTCTGCGGACAGAAGATATGTGTTTTATGTGTTGACAGGTGATCCTATAAGAAGAAAGACAATTAGTGATGAATATAAATATTATGTAAATATTCCTGTCGCTCCCACTCGGAGGAACCTCTTTGTCGCAAGTCAGTTATAATCCAGATACAGGATTTGATGTTGCACTGTATAACAGAGCCGGGACTGTCCAGATCTCTGATAATGTAATGCATTTTGATATGTAAAAAAATAGATGAAAGAAAAAAATAAAGTATAGTGAAAAAAATAGAAAACACTCAGCTTTTTGGGACCCGGAAACAGAGCTGTCCTATGGGTATACGGATGTTGTTTTGACTGCGACGGATGTATTGCATACAATTTTAAAAAAACGGAACGTATAGAGAAGATACAATAGATGAATTGGCAAACTGGTTTGTTAATACACCATCGGATGGGATAACAATAAGCGGTGGAGAACCCTATGTTACAGGCGGAAGCACTTGCACTAATGATAAAGAAAAATCTGAGAACATAAAGATGTGGGCGTAATTGTTTACACCGGCTTTTTTTATATGAACAGCTTTTTAAAAAACCTCTGATGATAATGGAGTAAAGTTATTTTTTTAAATGAAATAGATCTCTTGATAGATGGACCATTTATCAAGAAACTAAATGATGATAAGCCGTATAGAGGATCATCGAATCAAAGATGCATTCCCATTGACGGACAGGTATTTAAAATCCATAAAAAGAATATTATTTTTGAGTCGCAGGGGCGTAAAGTTGAAATTCGAATTGAATCCAATAAAACGTTGATGGTTGGTGTTCCAAGTAAAGACCAGGCTGAAATATGGAACAATATAAAATTATTAGGATTTTCAGAATAAATTTGAGAAAATGTATTTTTTTCAGATAGGGGAGACCAAGATGAAATTTTATGACGCACTAAAAATTTTGACGAATGAATTATCCAATCTGCAGTTTAATGATGAAACAGTAAGTAATGTATATGATTATTTGTTTTACCGTATAAGATATAATAAAGATGATTATTGGCAACCTCTGTTTTTGATAAACGATAGTACGGAAGAAAAACTAGTTGTAGAAAAAACAATATACCAGGTACTGTTTCAGTGTGGTTTAATCGTTGAAGGTATTGTATATGACAGTGGTAATGAAGAGATAGACTGGCAGAAGGAATTGAACCCTGAACTTAATGTTATGCATGGAATGCAAATGAAAAGATTATATTACAGGGACCTGTCTGCTGATATTATAGAAACTCTTTTCCCATTAATTGCTTATGATGGACCATGCAAAGATCCCGGCCATCATTTTTATTTTCCAGTGATAATACATTTAACTGAAAAAGAGTTTGTACAATTAGTTGAGAAATATCCCAAACTGTTATATAGTGAGGGTGTAAATTTTTTTGGTCATGACAAGGAAAAAGAACTGACACTCCAGATTATAGGGCAGGAAATACATGAAAAAGATATTAATTGGTCTTCAAATGACAAAATGAAGGAAGATCTTGCTGCTCTTTCAATGGCTTTGTTTTATGGTCCGCACAATGTGCCTAGTTATGAATTAGAACGTCTTTGGGTTGATGAAAATGGGACTGTACATTTAATGGATGAGAAAGAAGATATGGATGAAAAAACTATTAGAGTGCCCCAGGAATTATTCGCATGAGTTTAATTAATTCAGCCCCACATAAGTGTGACCTCAGTTGTATGTAAGGCAGCTTTTGAAACACGCTGCTTGGAGAATTAAGGAAATAATTAGAAAACTTGTTGTGGAAAGGATAGGTTCTACATGGATAACATATTGTCATATACGCCTAATACAATTATAGAATTTGAAGTTGATACGAAGCAAATGGTAGCTATTCAAAGTGTAAATAACCTTGCACCTGTAATCAATTTGAAGTTTCCGGTATGCGATGCACAGGCCTGTCTAGTGGGACGTTGGATTATTGAATGTAAAAAACAGACGATTTATTTGCGTGAAAATGATTCGGAAGAAACAGACGATTGTATAGTTGTTTCTTTTCAGGAGGGTATTGTAAAAATTAAAGCAGTTTATTTTTCTGAAAGTCAGCCAATTGTTCAAACCTTTGACAAAACATCCAGAATTGATGTCTACCCTCGCGAAGTAGGAAAGTTGAAGATTCAAACTGCGCAAGCACAACAAATCCCTACAGAAGACGTTTCTTCCAGTGTAGAAAGAGTTCCAGAAGGACATAATAGTAATAATGCCGGAGAGGAAACACAAAGACTAAAAGAAAAGCTGGAAAGAGAAGAAGATATTGTAAAACATTTGCGAGAAATAGTGGATGCCAAGATTGATGAAGCAATTTCCGCCGCTTCCCAGAATATGGAATATTTATCATCTGATATCCAGGAAAAATTAAAAATCCATAACTCTCTTCTGAATGAACAAACGCGCCTTGAGGTCGAAGAGAAGAATGTATTAGATATGATAGACACTGCAAATTTAAATATCAATGGTACAAGAAACATTGTTGATAGAAAAAAAATCGAATTAGTAGAACTACAACATCAGCTTAAAACACTGGAGGAACAGAAAGAACTTATTGATTTAGATTGTGATGAATCACAAAAACAGGTAGATGAAATTAAAGCACAGGTTAATTTAGATGCCGAAACAGCTGAGCTACTTGAATCTGAAGGAAGATTAAAACATGGAAGTATTTCGAAAACTTTACAAGAAATGGATAAGGAAATCGAAAAAGTAGAAAAGAAAATTGTATTTATCATAAAATACCGCACTAAATTTAATCAGGTAGTTGAAGATGCTATTTTTAATGGCGACGGAACGATTCTGACCAGTGATGAAGCAGGAGGAAATGCAAATGGCAACAGAAGCTCAGCTCCAGAGGAGAATCAGTGAACTCCAGTCTCAAATTGAAAATTTACGTTTCCAAAATGAGACTTTTCAGAATAATATAGCCCAACAAATGAATGAAAGATTTGCACGGATGAAAGCCGAATATGAAAGTGCTTGATCCGGCAAAAAAATGAAACAGAGGAATTATATACGGCAAGAATTCGCTCTTTTCAGGAACAGCTTGTCCGGGATATGCAACAGCATTACCAGGAATTGGAAAAAGAAGCTGAACATATTGTAAAATTACAAAATGAAAAGCTCGAAGAATTAAAAAGTTGTAATGAAGAACTACGGACAGCTTTCCAGAAAGTAAAAACACATTCCGAAATGGTAGACAATAGTCATCGTATGTATGCCGTTGATTTACTGGAAGAATTAAAGATACACAAGAAAGCAGCAGAAATTACTCCGCATGAATTTTTCTTTCAGGGAGAATTCAATATTATTGATTCACATGTGGAACAAATTTCTGAAGAAATAGGACAAGAAATGTATCAGGCAGCAGCATCTGATGCCAGCAGTGTAATAATGGAGTTTGATCTGCTCAAAACCAAAGTCGAACAGGCTCTTGATGAATGGATTGCAGCGTTTCATGATTATTCAAGAATAATAAAAGCTCTGGTAAATAAAATCAATATACTGGAGCAAAGTTCAATCAAAACAGCCGCGGGCTCTTTTAAGATGGCACCCTCTGAAATAAACTATTGGAGCAGTGGTACATATCTCCATTTTAAGCCTAAAGTTGTTGCGGCAGCTGAACTGATAGAACAGATTGAATCTATTGGCGCTGAAAAATATTTAAAATCATCAAACAATGAAGCACGGAATAGTATTTTTGCAAAAGTGTCTGAAGCCAGACGGTGGGATGATGAATTAACAGGAATTACAAATTGTATATTAAGTGAGCGCATATTGTCTGATGAACGATGGTGGTTAGCAAGGAAAGTCAGCCGTTGTTTAGATTCAGTTGGCTATAAAATTGTAAAGAGGCAGTTCCGTACACCGGATAACGCTTTGAAAAGTATGGATTGGTACCCGAATGGAAAAACAGATCGGCAAAATCCTTTAGATTCCTATGATTTGATTGAAACAATTCAGGGATCCGATTTTGTATGTATTACATTCGTACCTGTGAGGCAGAATGGGGTCACGGTTCGAAATGAGTGTATTGTATCATTATTAGCCAAAACTTTGAAGGATGTTGAATTAGGAAATGAAATTACAGAAACAAACGTACGCAGAATACAAAGCTTAGTGCAACATATACCTGTCTCAGGAATTGCACTTAGTACAAATCAAAAAGAGGTTCGTGATTCCGAAGAAAAAAGGAGAAAAAAAGAACCTAATCCTGAACAGCAAATAAAATATATAGAAAAAAAATATCATTAGAGATGGAGGAGTTGTTATGAGCGGAGAAGCTGGCGGTGTTCTTGTTGGTGGTGTAGTGGCACTGGCTGTTGCACCTGTAGTAATTGCTGGTGCAGCTACGTTAGGATTGGCCTACGGAGCTCTCAAAATAGGAGGCTTTCTTGGAAAACAGGCCTTAGATTATGCAGCAGAAAAGAAACGGGAAAAAGAACTGGTTGTTGGGCAGTGCAGTGTTCAGCTTGATTCCTTATATTCTCAGATGAGATCTGTTGTCAGGGATGAAACGAATCAGCATGCTAAGATTGTTGATGAAATGTCTGAACAGTTCAAACAAATAGGTCTCGAATTAAAAGATTTATACGATAGAAAACCTTCAGCAGATGAACTTGATAAAAATATAAATATCAGCAGGAACGGAGTATCTGCCAAATTTGGTAGCGAAAGCTCAATTATCAGGGATAATCTTATTTCCAAGGGACGAAAAAGTCTATCCAAATGCATTGAGACAATAGAAAAGAGTAATGCAGAAAAGGCTGAATTAATTCAGTGGGCTGATAAAACAGTAGCAAGTGTGGAAATGCAAAAGGCTGCCGCAATGGAAATGCTGCGGGATGCTGAAGCGTCATACAGAGTTATTGAGTCAATGGCTAAATCCTCTAAAGATACGAACTTTGTAAATCATGTAAGAACAATCTTTCTTACTTTGCAGCGTTCCAGAAGCATGATGGATCAGGCAATGTATCAGGGAGCATTTTCCAATGCAAGGACGGTCGTGAGAGAATGTGCAATTACAGCGTCTGAACATATGCAGGATGAGTTAGAATCAGATATGCTTATAATGGAGCTTCGTGCAAAAATAGAAGGACTGTTTGAGGAAATGTCAATACAGCGATACTTAGAATTTGTCGATGAAACCAGAAAAAACAAAAAGAAAATAAGAGTTGACCTTAATAATTTTAGCCAGGGCAAATATAAAAAAATGCTTGACAGCCTTACAGAACTGTCAGAAAAACTTAACACAGCTAACAACACTTCGTTATATGAGATATCCCAGATTTCAAGACAGTTTGATGAAGAAATAGAGCCCGAAGCAAGACACATTATCGATTATTCCCACAGAATTATGAAAGGTTACTATGACAGGCTCCATGTATTAGAGGTAGTTGCTGATTTTATGACCGAACAGGATTATAAAATGGACTGGGCAATGCCGGTTGGAGGAGATGCAAGCCAGAAACTGGTTGTTCATTTTGTCCAGAAAATGACAGGCAATACCATTTCGGTAACATTGGATAATGATGTCGAAACTAACGATATCGCTAAAATGGCAATGGAAATCCTGACTTTTTATGGATCTGGAAGACCAGTTACAGAAAATGAAAAGAGGGAACTAAGAGAACATCTAAATGCCACACTGAATAAAGCAGGAATAGGCGGACAGCTTGGCTGCCAGGGAAAGGTTAACCAGGCATCTGATCAGCTGGAAATGAACAATAAAGAATCTGTAAAGAAAATGCAGACAAAAAGTATTCTATAACATAAGTTAAGCAGGATAATATGATGAAAACTTTTTTAGATACAAATATATCCAAGAGCAAAACTTTTGTTTTGTATGGAAATTTAAAAGATACTATCTGGTGTCCAGATCTGATGCCAAGAGACATAGAACATTATCTCGTGAAATTATTAAAAAGCAGGGGATACGAGCATATTATTTTCTATGGTGAAGCAGGCACAAAAGGAGCATATTGTTTAGATGAAAAAAGTGCCAGATTTTTTTTCTCAGCAAATCTTAATATTCCGTTGCCCCAAATGTTCTCGGATGGATTTGAGGAAAGCACGGAAACTACTGAAATTCAGTATACTGAAATAGAAAGCCAGGAGGTAAATAGCCATACGACAGGTTCTCAGGTAAGCGATGCCTTGGATGAACTATTCGGAGATAACGACAATGATGAATACTTTCCGGGTGATATAAGTGGAGTTCCTGAAGATGAGCGAGAAAATGAAGTTGCTGCTGAACCAACCAGAGAGCCCGTACCTTTGCTTCAGCGTGTCAGATATTCCTACCGTGGACAAACGATAAGCGAATTTTTACAAAAAATACATCCTTTGATGCTTCAGAAAAATAGCCATATGGCTGTTGTATTCTATAATATTTTAACCACAGATATAAAAAAAGTTCCGATTTAAAAAGATGATATATTAGATATCTGGGAAAAAGAATAGCAGGGGAAATATTTGTTTAATGCTTTTTCCTGAAACATTATATAACGAGTCGGCATTGGAAAATAAAATCAGACAATTTGGTCTTGAAAGTAAGTTTTTACGTCGTTCCTGTGGTGAAAACGGTTCTGCTTTGAATCCAATTAACTGTTTCAAGGTAGCACAGCCTGGTAGCGATGAAATATGTAATGTACTCAGATATTTGACGTTGCTTGGGACAGCGAATGGAAATAAGATAAAATTTATGTATTCTGATATTAAAAAATTAGCAGATCATATTCTTTTATCTTCGAAAGTAAATGCACATCGTCAAAGACAGGGCTTTGAATTTATGTCTGAAATGTACGAACGTTTATGTACCTTTATTGATGCCGAATACCAAGCTAACCCCAATTGGGATGGTGTTATGAAAGATGAGGTGATTGATATCATGTATGACACGAAAGGATATAAGAAAAGGAATCTGGATTTAGTCCCCAAAAACAAGGAAAGGTCTGCTGACTGGGGTGTAGAGAGAATTTCAACTGAGCCACCTGCTGCTGAAGAAGAAAAAACATTAGATCAGCTTATGGAAGAACTGGATTCACTGGTAGGACTGGCTGAAGTGAAAAAAGAAATCAAAAGCCTGATTGCGGTACAGCAGAATAATGATCGGAGAAGTGAGCGGGGCCTTCCTACACCAGACCTAAGTTTACATATGGTTTTTACTGGAAATCCAGGTACCGGTAAAACAACCGTTGCCCGACTGGTAGGCAAAATATACAAAGCTATTGGGGCTCTTTCCCAAGGACAGACGATAGAGGTGGGGAGAGAAGATTTAGTTGCTCCTTATGTAGGGCAGACTGCCCCAAAAACATTGAGTGTTATAGAAAAAGCACAGGGAGGCGTTTTATTTATTGACGAAGCTTATACATTAAGCAAAGGTGGAGAACAGGATTTTGGCAGAGAAGCTATTAACACTTTGCTGCGTCATATGGAAAATAACCGGGATGATCTGGTTGTTATTGTTGCTGGATATCCAGAAAAAATGAAAGAGTTCATAAACTCAAATGAAGGTTTACAATCCAGATTTAAAAAATATGTGAATTTTGAAAATTATTCGCTGGATGAACTTATGGATATTTTTTTACATATTGTCGCAAAAAAAGACCAATACACAACAAAATGATCTTTCCTATGAAAAAGCAAAAGAAGTCATGCGATTGGGGCAAAAATTCGGAGGTCCCGATTTTGGTAATGGCAGATATGTAAGAAACGTATATGAAACTGCAATAAGCGACTTATCTGTTCGTATATCGAAATTAGACACGATAACGGCAGAAGACGCAAGCTGTTTTATGCCGGAAGATTTTGTGTTGCCTTCAAATATCGATGTTGATAAAAATGAGATGAATGAAGATGCAACACTGGACAAGCTACTAAATGAGCTTGATTCTCTTATTGGTCTGACTAATGTAAAAGCTAAAGTTCATGAGTTGGTCGCACTTCAAAACTACAACAAATTGTGCAGTGAGAAGGAAATTCCTGTTATAGATCAAAGTCTTCACATGGTATTTACAGGAAATCCAGGAACTGGAAAAACTGTTGTTGCCAGATTAATCGGTAAAATTTATCATTCAATAGGAATTTTGTCACAAGGGCAGTTAGTCGAAGCTGGACGAGAAGATTTGGTTGGACAATATGTTGGGCATACAGCTCAGAAAACTAAGGATATTTTGGATTCAGCCAAGGGCGGGGTTTTATTTATTGACGAAGCATACACCCTGACAAGTACTTCATCCAATGATTATGGACAGGAAGCAGTAGATACTCTGCTACGTTATATGGAAAATAACAGAGATGATTTTGTCGTTATTGTTGCAGGGTATCCAAATGAAATGGAAGCATTTATTTCATCCAATCCTGGTTTAACTTCTCGATTTACGCAATATATTCATTTCGAGGATTATTCTGTGGATGAGTTAATGCAAATCCTCGTCGGTATGGCAGAAAAATCCGGACACAGACTGGACCAAGATGCTGTTGTCCATGCGACAAATATTATTGAAAAAGGCAAAAAGAACGGAGGACGTGATTTTGGAAACGGAAGATATGTTCGCAATCTGTACGAAGCGAGAATACGAAAAACTTGCAGGGCGTATGGCTGCAAACCATACAGCTTCTTTTGAAGAAATGACAACTCTCATCGCTTCTGATTTTTTACTGCCTGCCAACATAAAAAGTGACAACATAGAACAGACAAAAAGCACAGAACAGTTACTGGAAGAATTGGATCAATTTATTGGGCTGGATCAGGTAAAAACGCAAGTGCGAAAAATGATCAACCAAGTAAACATGAACCAGAAAAGAAGAGAAAGGGGAATTCCTGTTACCAAAACAAGTCTGCATATGGTGTTTACAGGAAATCCAGGAACCGGAAAGACAACAGTTGCACGGATGATGGGGGAATTGTACAAGTCAATTGGTGTGCTTCCTTCTGGGCAGCTTATTGAAGTTGGACGGGAAGATTTGGTCGGTCAATATGTTGGCCAAACTGCCCAGAAAACAAAAGCAGTTCTTGATTCCGCATTAGGTGGTGTTTTATTTATTGATGAAGCTTACACATTATCAAATTCAACCACAAATGATTTTGGACAGGAAGCAATTGATACCATTTTGCGGCACATGGAAAATGAACGTGACAAATTAGTGGTCATTGTTGCTGGATACCCTTGTGAAATGAATGATTTTATTCAATCAAATCCGGGATTAAAATCAAGATTTACGACTACTGTAAATTTTGAAGACTACTCAATAGAGCAGTTATTAAAAATTTTTGAATTACAGTGCGTGAAGAATGGATATTCCTTGACTGAAAATGCGAAATCAAAGGTTGAAGAACTATTGCTTTATGAAAAGCAAACAAATGGCTATAATTTTGGCAATGGAAGAGTTGTCAGAAATATATTTGAAGCTGCGATTTTGAATCAAAATGATCGAATAAGCCAGATTGAAAATTTGACGGATGGTGAGCTGATGGAGCTTACTGAAGATGATTTTATGTGAGAATAACCAATACTATTTATGCCAGATTCACAGGACAAGATTGTGAATCTGGCTGAAGGGAGGCTTTTGTGATGAAATTTGGTATGTGGTTTAATGGACGCACTGATAGCACCAAAAAAGGTTTTGTATCAAATGATTTGAATAAAGTAAAAACAGAAGCAGTTAATCAATGCAAAAAAATAAAGCAATTGTAATCATTCTTAGTGGAGATTTAAGCGACAATTACCATTCATTCCTTTCTTCTTTGAGCTCTCAGTTATATAATTTAGGTATCATCCAAGAACAAAAAATCGAGCAGGATGGATTACTGTCTTTATTAAGTGGTTCTGTATCTCCTGACACTATGGTTCGGGATTTGACTGAAAATAAATATGAATCAAAATCAATTTATTATCTTACTGGATTTCATCAGATGGAATATAACAAAACTGATTCTGACTGGATATTAAATTATCTGCAGTCCAGACTCGTACATAATCAAATATACAAGGTGTTGATTTTAAATATTCCATTATGTATTTGTCAATATGTGCAGGATTATTTTCCGGAATTATGGAATAACTCGATCAGATATGTAAAAGAAGTAACACATAAGTATGCTCAGACTGAAAGACCAAAAAATCAGAAGAATTATGCAGATAATGGAAAAAAAATAGCAATTTCTGATACTGAAGATTCTGAGTGTAATGGCCATCCGTATAACGCAAAATTTGAAGAGAAACCCTGGTATATGAAAGAAACCAGCTTGTTAGCGATAGAAAAAGACGGAATGTCAAAATTATTAAAAAGCATTAATGTTCAAGGTGAACTGTCAGCGTTGCCGATAAGTAAACGATTATGCTGGAAACTTCTAATATTGTATTCTACAGGCAGAGTTGAGTACAAGCTGGATTTGATGCTTATTTATTCGGAATATTTTTCAGAGACAAATCCTTCTGTAGGCATTGTTATAAAGAACGCTGATTCAAAGCTGATTAGGGCTGTCAGCAATAGCAGATATTGTGAAGAGACAGTAAAAACTGACGCTGAAGTAGATAAAGTATTTATAATGAAAGAAGTATATAAAAATAATAATGCTCCAGTTGCTGCTGCTACATTGAGGGATTTATGCGACTTTTTAGACTCGTTAAAAACCCTAATGAGGTTTTGTAAATTGTAGAAAAGATAAAGTCGTCTTTAAAAAAACGTATAAAATCGCAATGAAATGTGAAGAAATATTGACATGCAGAAAGTTATCAGATAAAATAAATAATGTACTAAGACTTCCCATACCTAAAATGGGATTCGCACCTTGAAAATTCAATATTTCAGCTAACAAAATAGTGGTTTATGCCACTACAGACTCGGGATGAAGCGCATTTCGCAGATATTCCGGCAGTCTTGCTTCAAAATCAGCAGTAAAAGCAGTCAGCTGTTCATTGCTGAACTTTAAGATTTCCTGAAGGCTTGCCATTAAGGCATCCATCAGGATGCCAAGTGATCTGCTGAAAGTAATGTCTGCCATTTCATCAACAAGGAAAAAGAACAATTCACCAAGAGTTCGTTGATCTTCATTTTGGCGTTGTTCCGTTGCAAGTAACATGTATCAGGTAAACACAATCGCTACATGGGCCGTCAGTGCATCATAAGATAAACTATGGCATTCCCCAATCAGGTTCAACATAGATTTGCAGGTTTTGAAGAAAACCTCGATCTGCCAGCGCTTTCCATAAATGCGGATGATCTCTTCCTCAGAAAGAGTCGTATCTGTACAGATAAAAGCAAGCCAGTCTTTACGATTCGCTTTGTTTCTTACGCATACGATTTTCGCCGGAATTGGATTTTCCTTTCCTACCATAACGTCAACAGAAAGCAGATACTTTGATCTACCACGACGCTTTTTATTCCGGGAATAGATCTCTTTGATATTCAGCTGCTCGCCACGGTACGAATATTTGATCCGACTGCTTTTCTTGATCATAGCAATTACATCCATATCTTTGGAATGAATGGCTGTAATCTGTGCCGGGTTGGAAAACCAGAAATTAAACAGGACATGGTCTGCATTCATACCTGCACGGAGGGCAGTATCCAGTAATGTCATCATTGCCTCTGGCGCTTTTGTCTGAGCAAGCTTACGTCTTTTTCCTGCAAGTGTTCTGTGATCAAAATCCTTTACCGGGCCAATGATATTAGTATCCTTTGCGGATGCTAACAGACAGCTGTTCACAGAAATTAGTGTATTTCCATCACTCCAGCTTAAAGTAAGCATCCGGAAGCCCTTTTTAAAATGCATATCCGTGTGATCAAAAACTTTTGATCCCAGTTCTGTTTTTTTACAGCTGGTACGGTTGAAAAGACTGTCATCAATGAAAAAGACATTTTTCCATTCGTGATCTGTCAGATCACGAATGTCATTGTTGACGATGTCGGCTGCAAGAAGAGAAGTAAAACGGAGCCAGTTTGTTTTTGCAGAATTAAGGAAACGGTAAAAAGTGTTCTTAGAAAAAGATTCCTTAAAAGAGCCGGTCTGTTGCTGCATATACATACTTCTTCCGACAAAAATGTTGCTGAGTTTGTAACGAAGCAGAGAAACAGGCGAAATACCTTTTTCTTTCATTCCATTACATCTGGCAAGAAGATTACCGACATGATGTTTGGAAAAAAATCTCTGAACACAATCACTTAAGTCGTTCTCATTGAAATGATTTTGTGGTATACTGGACATGGCATAAATCTCCTTTGTAAAGCTGGTTTCTAGTCAATTCCATTATACCAAACGGATTAGGTTTATGCCTTTTTTATTGGCTGAAATATTGAATTTTCAAGGTTCAACACAACGTACCGGTGTGGGAAGTTTTAGTAATGTATATATAGGTGCGTACTTGTAAAAAAGTAGTGTCAAAAGCAACGGATTAAAAATATATGGGAGGATGAGAGTATGTTGATTTCTGGAAGATTTGCAGGGGAACCTTTAACACAAGCAGAAGAGATGAATGACTTGACAGATGCCCTTTATAATGGGGATACCATAACAATAGACAGAGATGGTGTGGCACATCTTGATGGTGGCAGCAGTACTACAGAAAACGGGGCAAAGATATCTGATGGAACATTTGCAGGAGAAACTTTAACACAGGCAGAAGAAATGAATGATTTAGCAGATGCCCTTTATAATGGGGATATCATGACAGTATACCGCGATGGTGTAGTACATCTTGATGGTGGTAGCAGCACTACAGAAAATGGAGCAGAGATACCGAAAGGAACATTTGCAGCTCAAATGCCCAGTGATCCCACGCAGTGGTATAATAAAAATGACCATCGATTATTTAGAAGTGAAGTAGCAGCAATGAAAAAATTTTTTCCTAAAGCAGGATTTGGCTTCATGAAATCTACTGGTGATATGTATTGGGTAATAGACTTGAAAATCAGCCAGACAGGATTTTCTCAGACATGGCGTTTCATGCTGGTTTATGACAAAAATCATCCGCACAACGACACATACGGTGGTTCCATCAAAGTGTGTCCTATAAGACCTAACGAAGCAGATTTAAAGGCAACTGCTAAAAAATACGGACATCCTAGAGTCCCACATCTTTTACATGATGACAATCTGGGAACTTACCTGTGTACCAGACGCACAGAAGATGTTAAAGATGGAATACAGGAAGCTAATACTGCTGTCAGCGTTGTAGGCTGGGCAGCAGACTGGGCTCTCCATTTTGAACTTGGTATGAGAAATAAGAAAATATGGAATAAATGGTGTGACGATAAGCATTTCAGAAGTTTGATGATTTAATATGTTGCATTACAGGGAGGAATAAAGTGCCAAATAAATTACCTGATATTTCCACTCAGTGGTATAATAAAAATGACCATAGATTATTTAGAAGTGAAATAGCAGCAATGAAAAAGTTTTTCCCAAAAGCAGGATTTGGATTTTTTAAATCAGATGGGGCAATGTATTGGGTACTTGATTTATCTGTTGATAATTTGGGCACATGGAGAGTTATGGTGATATATGACGAAAATCATCCATATACTGGAAGCGGAAGGGATTCGATTTTTGTAGCCCCTGTAAGGCCGGCCTAATATAAGAGAGATAAAATAAAAGATGATTGATGCAGGACTAGAGAGAAAGTCTGTTCCACACACATATTGGCATAAACAATACGGACATCTGCTCTCTGTAATAAACCCAAGTGATGTATTAGATACTAATCATTGTTATACAGCTGTTTCTTATGTGCTTTTTACTGAAAGATGGATTCGAAATTTTGGACTCGAATTGCAAACTCATATGAATAATTAATAAACACTTGGATGTTATCGATTGTGAGAGGAGTGATGTGATGCCGTTTTTACGAGATAATATGAAATATATTGATTTCAATATAAAAAACCCAAGATGTGTTCATTGTTACATAAGTGACCGGGCTTATGCTTCTGTTATAACAGAAGTGATGGCAAATGGTCAAAACGAAACAGGCGGTGTTTTTTTAGGGTATATTATTAATAGAGCGTGGTATATTGTTGAGTCAGTAGATCCTGGTGTTGACACTGTAAACCAAGTTGCTTTTTTTGAATGGGATTCTAACTATGTCAATCATCAGGCAAAAAGGCTTGGAAAAATCTATAACAAGCCATTAACAATTTTGGGATTCTGGCATCGCCATCCTGGAAGTATGGATTATTTCTCAGGACAAGATGAGACCACCATCCGAACTAATCTTCGAGAACTTCGAGCTGGATTATTGTCTATGCTGGTAAATATTGATCCCAAATTAAGGATGACATATTACTATTGTTATGGCAATGAAATAATGCCTATACGGTATGATGTTGGTAATAAATACTTTCCTGCCGAACTGCTTCAATATGCAGACGCAGATGAATTGTCAAGAAGGGCGGCTGAATCAGGTCGAAATCTTGAAATTCATTACGAACAAGTGATTAATTTGGAAGCAATTGCTGCTAAAAAAAGAAATACCTCTGTTACGACAAACGCATCAATGGCAAATTTGGGAAATAAAAATGAAGACACTGTAATTGATGAAAGAAAGAATAACACATCAGTTTCTTCAGAACATCAGTCAGAATATCTTTCCAGTGAAACTATCAAGCGGATTGTTGAAGTTGTCGTCGGCATAGAAGGGAATAAAAACAGTCTGCTTGAAACTGTTGCAGAAAAAATTAATGATATGGATAAAACGTTAGCTGATTTTTCAGTTAAGATGGATCAATTATTAGAAACAACAAAAGCAGAAACTGAGTCTTCAGTTGTTAAGCCTATTGATGAGAATGTAATTGTAAAAACAACAATACAGACATTGTCTTCTGAAAAAACTGAGGATGCAATGATTGATAAAGCGACGGACACATCTGATGAACCGGATGATACGTCTTGTTTAAATGATGGCGAACCGGATGAACAGCTTTCAGACGAATGTAGTGATGAAACGGAGATACCTATATCTGAAACAGAAAGCGAGGAATAAACATGGTTGAAGATAAACCTCGTACAAAGCAGGATCTACCTGCTGAAGATTTAGATTTAGACATGATGGAAGCAGAATGTATGCTCGATGAAGATGTATTAACATTTTTAAACGAGTGTGATACAGGCAAACCGCTGCCGTTTAACAAGGTAATGATTCCTGAACAGCTTATGGAGCAAAAAGGATATAGTGGACCTGTCTATGGATATATCAGAAAAGATTCTGGATACCATGTTATTATCGGATGGGAAGGAAATACCCCAAAGCTTTCCATGAATGCAAATATTATTGGATATATTGGAGAACCAATTACCCAAATTTCGCATTGCTATTTGTCTGGAAAGTGGGATGGTGAAAAATTAGTAATTGATCTGATGGATGACGAATGTGGTGAAAGAACTGATTTGTCTATAGATGTATATACTATGAAGCAGGATGTTTTTTCGAGAAACGGCGGTCTGATTGAAACAAACTGGATGGATGAACAATGTGCTGTTATCTGTGGATGTGGTTCCGTAGGAAGTTGTATCGCTTTACAGTTGGCACGATCTGGAGTAGGGCGTTTTGTTCTTGTAGATACAGACTGTATGGAAATTCACAATGTTTGCAGACATCAGTGTAATTTAACTGATGTTGGAAGATACAAAGTCGATGCAGTTGCTGACAGGATATATCAGATTAACCCACAGGCTCAAATAAAGAAATTCTACCAGAGAATTCAGGAAGTCCGGAAAGAACAGTATGAAGAATGGATTTCTCCTGAGAAAGCAATTTTTATAGGCACCTGTGATAACCGATTGGGCGATGCTTGTGCATGTGACCTGGCATATGATTTTGGAGCTCCTTTTGCTTCACTTGGTTTCATGACAAGAGCGTGGGCTGGAGAAATTTATACATGTCTTCCAGAGAAACATGATATCTGTTACCGTTGTGCTTTTAAAGCACAAATTGACAACAGTATTACAGAAGAAAGAAGAAACCATTTTTACATTGGAGAGGAAGACCTTGAAAAAGCACATTTTGAACCTGGATTAGATGTAGATTTAGAATTTGGAATTTCTTTGTTTGATAAAGTAGTTTTGGATATTATAAACCGAAACAATCCAGATTATGTGCCCAGACTTTATCACAAAATGACCCAGTATGTTATTTTTTCCGGGACAGATGACAGAACTTTTGCTGAAGATTTCTGGAAAAAAGCGTTTCCAACTCCAATTGCATTAAGAAGTCTGAGACACAGTGATGAATGTCGGAGATGTGATCATTGTAAACTGTAATGACATGATGTCAATACAAGGATTGTGTATTTGGAAAATATGCAATCCTTGTTTGTGGTTACGGAGTGTTGGAAGTCAGCTTATCTATGACTGCCTGAATTAAAGAAAACGAGATTACTTCGTTACGTGGGAGGAAAAAAATATTGTGGAAAAAGTAATTAGGTCGATAATTTCTATTATTATTTCCGGATTAGTTCTCTATGGTATAAGAAGTATCACCCAAAATGATGCCCCATGGATTACAGCAATTGTTTGTTTTGGCTGTGCGTATCCAATAATATATTCCGGTCGTTCACAGCATTTAGAGCAGGGCTATATAAAACAGGAATATATTATTGATCTTCACAATGATAAACTGGGAGAGCTGTTTGTTCCATCAAGGTACCCCGGATATAAAAAACAAAGTTCAAGTTTGGATGGAAATGATTACATGTCAGATTCCGGTTTAATCATTTGCACAAAATTTGTTGAAAAAAATCAAACTGTAAAAGTAAGAAACGGCGGAATAGCTGCTCATTTATTTTGCATTCTGATGAGTTTATTTGTTTTCTTTATATGTTCTATGTCAATCGCTAATATTCATCTGGTTTCAAGGTACGAAGAACATACTGCTGTTATTAGTGAGAATATTTGTTCCTTAAAAGACAACGGATTGTCCAAACTAACTGAAAATACAGCACAGAATGTTACTGTGTTCAAACCAAATAGTGAGGTTTTACTTGCCGATTTTAAACAGAAAATCTTAAAAACAGATATGTTTTATTCAGTTCATATCAGCACTATTAAAGAGAACTGGGATAGATTGGTAAATACTGTTTTGTATAACTTGTTGTGATAAAATATAGTTGTAACAGGAGTGACTAATAAATATAATTATGAAATAGGAGAAATTATTATGTCACATCAACATTACGAACCAGAGTTTAAGAAAAAACTCGTACGCCTTCATTTGGAAGAAGGACATACACTACAAAGCCTTTCTGCTGAGTATGGTGTTGCCAAAGCAAGCATTACCATATGGTGTAGAAAGTTTAGCAATGAATGCCTGGAACAAGCCTTAACTAATCTAATTGCCCCAAATGAACTGGAGATTATGAAAGAAAATCGCAGGCTTCGAGCAGAGCTTGAAGAGGCACGTAAGGAAAATTTATTCCTAAAAAAAGCGGCGGCATTCTTTGCAAAAGAAATCGATTAGAGGCGTATCGATTCATTGATAAAAACAAGGACGAACTGGGAGTTCGTTGGCTTCTCAGACGCCTTGATATATATTCAAATGCTTATTACAATTACCTAAGGCACAGGAAGTCTTCTTATCTTGCAAAAAAACACAAGACATTAGAAACTATATCTGAGATATACCACAAAAATAATGGCGTTGTGGGATATCGCAACATGAAAGTTTATCTTGAGCGTAAAGGTATTGTATTAAGTCGAATTACCGTTCATAAATATATGAACAAGGAATTAGGACTCGTCTCTATAGTCAGGCGTAAAAAGCCAACTTACGAGAGTGGAGAGGCACATAAGAAGTTTGATAATCTTATAAACCAAAACTTTACAGCTTCCGGAATCAATCAAAAATGGACTACTGACTTTACATACCTGTTCCTTAGCGGAGGCGATGTAAGATATAATTGCACTATTATAGATCTCTACGATCGAAGTGTAGTTGCAAGTATAACAGATCGTCATATAACAAGCGATCTTGCCATCCGGACTCTGCAAAAAGCTTTGGAGAGTCAGAAGTCTATTAGCAAAGATATTATTTTGCATAGTGATCAGGGAAGCCAATATACATCAAAGTCCTTTACTGAATTCTGTGAGAAGAAAAGAATCACACAGAGCATGAGTAAGGCGGGCTATCCATATGACAACGCTCCAATGGAAAGGTATTTTAACACTCTGAAAAATGAAGAGATATACCTGCACAATTACCATAAGGAACAGGAACTATATGATGCCGTTCAGGATTTTGCATATGTAAAGTATAATCATGTACGACCCCATGCCTACAACGGATATCGCACTCCTTTTGAGGCACGGTATGCTGTATAAGAAATTAGTTGCAAGTGTTACAAAAATGCTTGACCACTACAACTTTAATGAATTTTTGAGAGAAATAAAAAGTTTCTTTGGTTAAGGGGAGAGACGGTATGTATTTTGATATTTCAATAAAGATTGCCTTGATAATTAGTGTTATCGCATTGATTTCCAATGTGGCTCTTTGTTTTATAAAAAGTGGCTATAATATTTCCAGTCAGCTTAAAGAAATAACAGTACAATGCAGATGGATTGGATTATTATACTTTGTGTTTGCCTGGTTCATGAGTGATTCAAAAACGGTATATCAACAAGTAGCACAATATATGCTCATTGTATCCATTGGCTGGATAATTGTATTTGTTCTTTCTTCTGTTTCCAAATTTTGGAGTAGCGGAGACAAACTTGGCAAAAAAGCATTAGGAATGGGAATTATGTACTTTGTTTTAGCTTATCTTTTGCACTAATAATCTAATAATGCTGTATCCAAGCAAATGGAAATATAAAAAAATTATAGGAGAATATGCATGGGACATTTTTACATAACAGGAGATACCCATGGAAATCAGTACAAGTGGGTAGAGCAAATTGAACCAGTTCTTTCTCCTGTTGATAAGATTCTTGTATGTGGTGATTTTGGAGTAGGATTTTGGAATGGCAGATATTGGACAGAAGAAATGTTCTATGATTTTTTAGAAAAGCAGAAATATATTGTTCTTTTCATTGACGGAAATCATGAGGATTTTCCAAAACTGTATAATTATCCAGTTGAAATATGGAATGGTGGAAGAGTACATAAAATCCGCAAAAATGTAATTCATCTTATGCGGGGTGAAATATACCACATTGATGGACAATCCATTTTTGTTATGGGTGGCGGCTATTCTATCGACAAATATCGTAGAACAGAAGGAGTTTCATGGTGGTCACAGGAAATGCCATCAGAAGAATATCAAAATGCACTTTCAAATCTTAAACAAGTAAATTATCAGGTGGATTATATTATTATACATACGGCATCATCAGAAACCGTATATTATCTTTCAGCATTAAGACATCTGGGAATCAAAAATAGCGTTACAGAGGAACTGCCACTTACCACGTTTCTTGATAACATTCAGCACAAAGTTCTGTATCGACATTGGTATTTTGGTCATTTTCATGTTGATGTAGAACTATGGAAGAATCAGACGGCAATATTCAATTCCGTCAGAGAGCTGGTATCTGGAAGAAATATTCGACAGTGGGATACATATGAAGGGTAACTTAAAGTAAGGGAGAACAAGAAATGTCTCAAATATTTGAAATGAAATCAAGAACAGATCCATTTAACCGCATTTTAAATGGAACGAAAACGATTGAATATCTAAATGAGACATTATTCGTCTCTTAAAATTGGGACTGCTTTTTGCATTGTCTGAAGGGAGTCAGAACCGATTTCTGAAGCGTCGAGCAGCGAAGTGAAATTTTGGGTTCTTTGTCAAATGTTGGGGTGGGTTGATTTTCAACCCACTCTTTTTGAAGGAATTGCATAGTTTTTGCTAACAGATCTATGGAATACTCTATATCTGTTTTGTTTAGGTATATTTTTGCACCACAAAAAAAACCTCGTCCCCAGTTCTTTTTAAACCATAGCCATTAAAATTCTGTTTCTAAAATATTTAAAGTTTCGTACGCCATAAGATATTCTTTTCAGCACCTTTATCTTATTATTAAATCCTTCTGTAGGACCATTTGAAATGTGCCTGTACTTAAGAGAGTTTAAGATATACTTATAGTTATTTCTAAATGCGGTTATTGCTGCTCTGAATTCTTCAATTCCTGAATTTTCTACCTCACGGAGCCATTCACTAAACAAAGTTCTTTGCTTTGAATAGGCGTTTTCATCAAGAATATCAACAAATAACTCTTTAATAAAATGTGCTTTTCTTAAATCTTCTGAATATTCAAGCATTCATTCAAGTGCCGCTCGGTTATCGTTCGATAGCTTTGCTTTTCTCTTTGTAATTAAGCTCTTACTTCGTTTGTAGTACTTCCTAAGAGAAGGCAACATTCTTTTTTGAATTCTCTTTCGTACATTTTCAAGAGCCCAATAGGCTTGTCTGACGAAATGATAACGATCAATAACGATCTTTGCATTGGGAAAATATATCCTAGCCAAGTCGATGAAGGTTTTATTCATGTCACAAGAAAAGTATTGGACTTTCATACGTTTAGATTGATCAAGCGATTTAAAAATAGTCGACCAGACAAGTTCCTTTTTCTAGAATAGAGTACATCGAATACTCTATGTTTTACAAGATCAACCACTATCGTTTGATATTTCTCAGTGCCTACATTCCCCTTAAATTCATCTATGGAAATGGCTTCTCCAAGATTAGAAGAAGAATGATGAATTGTAGAAAGCACTTGATAAACGGTATGAGATGAAACATTGGCTCTGTTTGCTATCTGTTGAATATTCAGGGTATCGAAAAATGAGCTAGCAATCCATCGAGTAAGTCTGGATGTCCGATGTAGATACTTCGCAATAAAGGGATAAGATTCATAAAAATGCTTACCACAATGAGAACAATGATAACGCCTCTTTTTCAAAAAAATAAAAAAACATGATTTACCCTGCAAAGGAATATCTTTCATCTTTTGAATCCTATAGTCATGTACTTTTAGAAGTCAATGCGTTGCAGTTAGGACATGAATGAGGCTTGATATCTGTCTGAATATAAAATGAGATTGCATGATCATTTATAGATTTTTATATTGACTTTTGCTTCATCAATGCCTAAAATTTTAGCTAGGTCGTTCATATGAACACCTCCTCCAAGTGTAGTTGTGGTGAACTGGGGACTTGGAGGTTTTTTTATTTATAATAATAAAAAATGTTGAGATTAGCAATTGCCAACCCCAACATTAATTATAGAACCTCTTAAATTGATTTGTCCAAACAATGTCTAAATGTTTACTCATTCTTTAGTGCTCTCAATGCTTCCTCTATATTAGAGTAGCGTTTTACAGACGGATCACGGGCAATGCGTTCTGCTTCCAGTATTGTTGACATCGTTTCCTTGTTCGGTTGCTCCATACGAACATCAAAAGGAAAACCGCCGACACGGAGCGACTGGCGAAGAAACACATTGATAGCGGTAGTAAGGTTGATATCTAATTCACCATACATTGCTTCGCACGGTTTTTCAATGTCACTGTCTATACGGACACTGAAATTAGTTGTGGTAGCCATGAATGTCAACTCCTTTCCTTCTTGTTATTGCACTGATATTGTATATTATTTGCATTGTACAGTCAATCTGTTAGACAAGATGGAAAATCACTATTCCTTAGCCTATAAGGGCACATCTGTCAGCTGGCAGAAATGCTGGAATGCGCAGACGATATATGCCGCTCGGAGTCGCTGATTACGGAAGAACGCGACACATAGGATTTGGGAAGCAAGGGCTTTCTTGCCATTCAAATCAGTGAGGACGGTTACGACTATACCTTATATCATAAGGACTTCACGGAAATTGACGGCGGATAGATCGACAAGCCAGAAATCAGCATAAATGCAGCCAGAAACCAGATTCTTTCGGACTGTGTTAAACTATACCAGAAATTCCTCGATTTCGTGGGTTTACTGAGAAAAAGCTCGAAAGCCTGCATGAATACTGGACTTTTTTTGGATTGAGGGCGACTGAGTACAGTCTCAAGGTCGCTTGTCGTATTGCACAGTTCTCAAAGAGATAATTGAAAATTTCAAAATGCTAAAAAAAGCCCGGAAAAATGTGCTATTTTTCGGGCTTTTTTTCTATGCTTGAAATTATCTAATTCCGATTTTTAAAAAGAAAGAAGACGGTCTATGAGAAATAATGCCTGAAGTAAAGAACGAGCTACACCTCCAAATCCGAATGGAACAATGGTAAAAAAAGAAGAGAAAGGGGAAATCTGGCCATAGAGAAAAATGCCATAAAAATGGTATAATATAAAAAATTTATAGAGAAAAATTTAAATTTGATGGGGAGGTCTCATGAGGACAGAATATAAACACAATCCGCCCATTCCATATAGTCTGCATGATATGCGGGTCAAAAAGATTATAATTCAAGATCAAACAATAGCACTTGAATTTGAGGACGGATATAAAAAACTTACAGAACCTTTTGAACAGGTCGAAGGAAACATTACAATCGAAGGTGTGGATTTTGATTGTACCTGCGTGATGTTGCAGAGCAAATGGGGAAACTATGGAAAATTCAACGGTGAGAAATTAGAACTGGAACATTTTATAAAGAGATACAAAAACTATAGCTTTGAAATTGTAGATGAATTATATGGGTATAATCAAGTATTGTATTCTGGTTATTTATCTATCTTAGAAACAGAAGATTTAGTTCAAATGGACATTTCAATTTACTTTACGGGCAAAATTATTTACGATACAAAAGAGTAACAAATTCCAATTTGTGAGGATGAATATAGAAATGCTTGTTGATAAAACTTTTTCTAGAAAAACTGTATGAATACAAAGATGTTTGTTATCTAATGAGAACAGTATTTCCACAAAATGAGCAGATACCGATGTGGTTGTTGAGAGTGTTGGCATTTCGAAAAAATGTCAATTTCAGAGCCTTTTATGATGATGACCAGTTCTGCGGAGTTTTGTATACAGTGGAGGATAATAAATATATTTTTGTGCTTTATCTGGCAGTAAATGACCGAATCAGATCAAAAGGCTATGGTACGAAGATACTTGACTGGTTGAAACAGAATACAGAAAAAGAATTTCTTTTTATAATCAGAACGGAATTTCTGATACTGAATGTAGATTTATTGATGAAGGCGAAACCTATTCTGTACTCGCATCTGACATTGAGCACTTTAACTCGAAAGAGTACGAAATGCTCCTGAGCAGATTTTCTTTTGGAACATATAAAAAACACATTACAAGATGATAAATTAGAAGTTGAGGAGCTGGAAGATGGGCATTAAATTTGAAAGAGGGATCAATAAAAATAATATTGAACTTTTATGTTATTGGTCTAATGAACTAGGCTCAGCGTTTCAGGAGCAATGGATGGGCTCTCAAATTCCTTATCCATTGACCCTATGATAAAATTAAAAAAATTGGAAAATAAGTTTTTCTATCTTTAATGATGAAGAGTTCATTGGAATGATACAAGAGGTGCGAATCGAAGAAGATAACATCCATATAGGAAGATTTATATTAAATCCTCAAAAAAACAGGATTGGGTTTTTGGGACAGAAGCGTTGAAAGAATTTATAGATTTTTATTTTTCAAAGATGAAAATATTAGAAGTATTTCCTAACTGTTTTTTTGATTTTTAATAAAAATGCAAAGCAGGTTTATGATAAGCTTGGATTTGAAGTTGATGAAGTGATTGAAACTCCAAAACTGAAATATATTATGAGAAAACACAGATAAATCTCGATTTGTAGACCTAAAACAAAATAAGCTTCCTTACATAGCAGTCATGCACTTCGATATATGGTTGTTAATTTTTGCGAAAGGAACAGTATCGAATGAAGCTTGCATTATCGGAAAAGTTGGTGAAACATCTGAGGATTTTCTTGATGGAGAACAGAGAAAGCTGTTTAAAAAGGTAGGGTTATTTTTTTCTCAAAGACTTCTTTTAACAAAAGAAATAAGTTATGAGAGGTTGGGCTATGGTAAGAGCATGAAGATTCGTTTTATAAATGCAATTGTTGTAGTTGGGATATGCTTTATATATTTAAAGACTTTACAGCCTATAATCTTTTCTTTGGTATCACTAATTCCAAGAATAATAGTTAATATAACAGCACTTTTACTTGCATTACTTTTAGTAGTGGATATTGTGTTAACCTATATTTTTTTGTCAGAAAATACCCTATGCAAAATATAGAAGAAGATATAAGTAGAAGGAAAAAAACTTTTGGAGAATGGATCTCCAAAAATATCTGGAAGAAAATTTATAAACTTTACCCAAGCCTTTTATCAGATGATTTTGAGGACAGTAATAAGGGAATTTCAGATGCGGATAAGTTACTTGAAGAACAGGGGATTATCTTTGCAAAAGGGATAAGCTTAGCAAAACTTATCTGGATTCTTTTTTGGTGGTGTGTTTGAGTATCTTTGTTCTGTATTTACAGAAGTATTTTTCGGTATGAAGTTTTGGGACTATTCCTATATGCCTTTTAATATTGATGGCAGAACCAATCTTTTATTTATGTTCTTTATAATGGTATCGTAATTTAAGACACTTCAAGAGACATTTCTTAATGAATCTGATATACTGTAAACACTACAGAAAGAAGGATTTTTATTATGTCTCGAACAAGAAGAAATTTCTCCGCCAAATTCAAATCAGAATTAGTGATTGAACTGCTCAAAGGAGAAAAAAAGACTTAAATACAATCGCAACCGAAAAACAATATTCAGCCAAATCTTCTCCGCAACTGGAAGAAGGAGTTCCTCGATAAAGCATCCGTGGTTTTTGATGACACACGAGAGGATAATCTGAAAGAAAAAAACTCGCTTTAGAGCGCAAGGAAAAAAAGCTGAATATGCGAAAAAAAGTTGGCCAGCTCACCATGCAGGTGGATTGGTTGAAAAAAATCTGAAGAAACACTTGGACCTGACTACGAGAGTAAATTTAGTCCAAACCCTTTTTGAAGACTAAAGAACTTCCAGTTAAAACAGGAGCTGCGCTTCTGATATCAACCGTACCAGTGTGTATTACAAGGGCACGCCCATATCTCAGGAGGAGTTAGATTGCAAATCGATCATAGATCGATTACACACAGATAACCCGGCCTAGGGGAGCACGACAGCTGTCTGCTCAGCTGAAGAAGCGTGGGCATCAGGTTGGCCGCCGGAAAAACGCGCCGTTATATGAATGAAATGGGGATGGATCCAATCTATCCAAAAATGAACCTTTCTAAACGTATGCAACAGGCTAAAAGTCTGCCCGTATCTGCTACGAAACGCCGTTATCGACCGTCCTAATCAGGCATGGTCAATCGACATTACATACATCCCCATCAAGCATGGATTCCTGTATCTGACCGCTGTGATCGACTGGTACAGCCGCTGTATCGTTGGCTGGGAAGTCGATGATACTCTAGATACCAGAATGGTCATAACTGCGTTAAAAAAGGCGTTTATGGTAGCAAAACCTATTATCCTGAATTCGGATCAGGGCTGTCAGTTTACAAGCAATGAGTACATGAATTTCCTCAAAGAGAACCAGATCCGTCAAAGCATGGATGGTAAAAAGTCGCTGGGCTGATAATATCATGATTGAACGATGGTTCCGGAGCTTCAAGTACGAGGAAGCATATCTGACCCAATACAACAATATCCGAGAAGCAAGGAAGGCTATTGGGAAATATGTGCATACATACAACTTTGAACGTTGTCATTCAGCACTCAATAATCAGACACCGGCATCCTGCTATTATCCAATCCTGTTACTGGATGATCATGCAGCCTGAGGGGGGAGTTTCTCCCCTACCCAGTTACATATATCAGTTCATTATAAAATGCTTAGATTTTTGTCTAGACAACTGAACCACTATACTTTTGGGGTATAGTGGCACTTATATGGTTTAAATTTATATATCCGCCTTTTTCTGAATTTATGGATTTTTTGGAGGATTAATTATTTATGAATAAGAGTGGAAAAACAATGGCGGTAATTATGGCATTACTGGCAGCAACATTCTATGCGATAAATACTCCGTTTTCTAAAGTTCTCTTGGAAAAAGTGACACCGACATTTATGGCTTCATTTTTGTATCTTGGAGCCGGAATTGGTGTAGGTATAATGTATCTGTTTCATTCAAAGTCCGAGAAGAATATTGAAAGATTGACAAAGGCAGATTTACCATACACTGTCGGCATGATTGTCCTTGATATTTTGGCACCTATATTTTTGATGATTGGAATAAATATAGGTTCAGCTTCAAATGCATCATTGCTTGGAAACTTTGAAATTGTAGCAACCACACTCATTGCTCTTTTAATATTTAAAGAGGTAGTAACATCAAGGTTGTGGCTTTCTATAGGATTTATTACATTGTCAAGCATAGTTCTTTCATTTGAAGGAAGCGGAAGTTTTAAGTTCTCTTTGGGTTCATTGTTTGTAATACTGGCAACATGTTGTTGGGGACTTGAAAATAATTGTACTAGAATGATTTCAGATAAAAGTACCTATGAGATTGTGATCTTAAAAGGAATATTTTCAGGTACAGGCTCATTTATAATTGCAAATCTTCTTGAAGAAAGTATACCTGATATAAAATATATTTTTGATCTCAATGTTACTTGGATTTGTGGCCTACGGACTCAGTATATTTTTTTATATATCAGAGCACAGAGGGATTTGAGGGCGACCAAAACCAGTGCCTACTACGCAATAGCTCCTTTTATAGGCACCTTCTTATCATTTGTGGTAGACGGTGACAGGCTGACAAAAAGTTTATTTTTATAGGACTTATCTTTATGATCATTGGAAGTGTGATCGTCGTATATGATACAATGTTAAAAAATCATATACATTACCATGTACATACGATTGTTCACACACATAATGGCTCAACACATAAGCATATAATTAAGCATGAGCATACTCACTCCCATCTGGGTTCAGATGAAAAACATTATCATCATCATGATGATTATATAAACAGTGATGAGCATAAGAGAATACATGAGGAAAAGTAGAATAATTCTTAAAGTAATGATACAGTCTATTTAATGTAAATGTTTACATTACATTAAATAAGCTATATTATTTTACTAAAATAACAGAGGGAGTATACAAATGCAGATATCAAGCAGATTTACAATAGCATTACATATTTTTGCATGTGTAGAATATTTTAAAGATAAAGAGAAGATAACCAGTGACTTTCTATCGGGCAGTATAAGGTCAAATCCTGCAATTATCAGGAATATTCTTTCTCAGTTAAAGAAAGCTGGACTTATAAATGTAGTCAGAGGAACCGGAGGTATAGAGATTATAAAAGAGCCGTCTGAGATAACATAGTGTGAAAGAAAGTAGAGGTAAGCCGTAAACCGGCACACTTAAATAAGCTGTCTTAAGTAGGCAACTTATTTGAGGATATAGATTTAGTAGATTGATCAAGAAGCTAAAGGTTCATCAGGAGGAAGCAGTCCTTCCTTTTGTAAAAGTTTTTTGGCTTGCTTGATAGCCTTAGCCTTCTGTTTTTCAGCTAAAGGTGCAGGCATATCGATTTTGTAAAGATCGCTTGGATTCCATACCTCTCCGGTAGACAGCATCCGGTAGATGGCTATAAGAATCATACGGGCAATGGCAATAACAGCTCTTTTCTTGCCACGGCGTTTAACAAGGGATTCATATTTCGTTTTGTAGTAAGGAGACTTGTCAGATTTCACGGCTGCATGAGCACACTGTACTAATGCAGGTTTGAGGTAGACACCGGCACGTGTAATACGGACAGATTTCTTCTTACCGGCAGATTCATTGTTGCTGGGGGTAAGACCTGCCCAACAACATAAGCGTTTAGAATTACAAAACTGAGACATATCAATACCAATTTCGGAGATGATAGTAATTGCACTATCACGTTTGCCACCCGGAATGGTAGTTAGTAACCGGATAGCTTTTATCATAATCAGGATCGGAAGAAATCAAAGATTCAATCTGTTTATCTATATCATTGATTTCAGCTGTGATATAATCCATATGTGCGCGAATTAGGCGCATACGATATTTCTGGGCATCAGTCATCTGATATCCTTCGATAGATTCAATCACAGCGTCTTCTTTGGATTTGAGGCTCTTAAGAAGTTTTGAAGCGATTTCTTCATGGTTAATCGTAGTACCTGATTGTTCAAGCAGATAATCGATAATGGATGAGGATGACTTCCCAAAGATATCGGATACAACAGAATCTAATGCGATATTACAAACAGTAAGAGCATTCTGATATCTATTCTTTTCACTTGAACGGCAAGAAACAAGCTTGTAACGATATCTTGTGTATTCTCTAAGAATATGGATCAACCTACAAGGAATGTAGCTGCTTTTCACAAGTCCCAGTCGGAATAAGTCTCCAATCCATTTAGAATCTTTTGTATCGTCCTTGTTACCCTTAACAGCTTTAACCCATTTGGGATTAGCAATGGTAACGTTGATTTGATCTTCGAGAAGATTAAAGACAGGAACCCAGTATTTACCTGTGGATTCCATACAGACATCATGGCATTCATTTTCAAGAAGCCACGATTTAAAGTCTAAAAATAGAATTGTTGAAGGTAGAGAATCGCTTCTTTTGATAAGAAGGTTCAATCCCGGCGGTAGTTTTGATGATTGTGGCAACAAGAAAAGATTTGTGAACATCGACACCACAACAGGTTTGATAAGTAACTTTCATAGTGTAACTCTTTTCGCAAAAGATAAGAAGCCATTGACTGAACTGCCACACAATAAAACAAAGAGCTTTAACAATTCTTAGTGTACGGATTCATGATACCACTTATTTGTGCTTGAAAAGACAGAACTTACACTGATTTTTATGCTGTCTAAAACAGAGAAAGTTTTTACAACTTTACCTCCCGTGCTTTGTAGTATAGCTTCTTGTTATATATTTTTAAATCACAGAGTTGAGATGTAAAACACTTTCATTACTATTTGTGCCGCGGCTTGCCCGCGGAATGGAGATTTTTATGCAAGTAGCCAGCTATGTTTTAGTTGTGGATATAAAAATACAAATGTAAAAGATCTAAAAGTAAGAGATTGGATGTGTCCTTTCTGCAATACAAAACACGATAGAGATATCAATGCGGCAAAAAATATATTGGCAGAAGGATTAAGACAAGTAGTATAAGAAAAAACAATAGGGCAGGGACTGCCCGAATTAACGCCTGTGGAGATAGTAGGTTGCGAGGTCAGCGAAGCAGGAAGCCCATAGGCTTTAGACTATGGGTAGTTCACGGATATGAAGAAACAAACAGCGGGAAGAGATCGCCTAGGTGATCTTGCTCCGAAATTCGCAGAATTGAATGATGATGTACTCTTTGGAGAGGTCTGGTCGAGGGAAAAGGAACTCTCTCCGAGAGACCGCAGCATGATTACAATTGCCGCACTGTTTTCCGCAGGGCTGTATCCTCAGCTGAAAAGTCATCTGGCGCTTGGAAAAGAGCACGGTATCACAAAAGATGAAGCAGTCGAGATCGTGACGCAGCTTGCTTTCTATTGTGGCTGGCCAAAGGCCTGGAGTACTTTTCCGATGATTCAGGAGGTGTTTGGAGATGATGAGAGAACCGATCTTCCGGCAGGCGTGCTTTCCAATCTCCAGTTCCCTGTCGGAAAGCCTAATGAAGCATTTGCACAGCACTTTATTGGAAAGAGTTACCTGGCTCCGCTCACGATGGAACAGATCCCGACCTTCAATGTGACATTCGAGCCGGGGTGCCGGAACAACTGGCATATCCATCATGCTGATAAGGGCGGCGGACAGCTGCTGATCTGTGTTTATGGCCGTGGCTGGTATCAGGAATGGGGAAAGGAACCGAGAGAACTGCATCCGGGGGATGTGGTGAATATCCCGGCCAATATAAAGCACTGGCATGGCGCAGTGGCTGACTCATGGTTCCAGCATATTGCTCAGGAAATCCCCGGAGAAAATACGAGGACTGAATGGTGCGAACCCGTTGATGATGAACAATATGGAAAGCTGGTATAGGAGGCATTTCGTGTGAATAAGGATCGTTTGGCGGTCTTTACAGATGCAATACTGGCTATCATTATGACTATTCTGGTGCTGGAGCTGGAGAAGCCGGCTGAAGCAAGCTGGGAAGCGGTCTGGGCGCTCCGTCAGAACCTTGCCAGCTACATGATTTCGTTCTTCTGGCTGGGGGCTATGTGGGTGAACCTTCATTCCCAGTGGCAGAGGATCGAGCAGATCGACAATCGGGTGGTCTGGTGCAGCATCGTGATGCTCTTCTTTTTTCCCTCTTTCCCTGGGTAACAGACTTTGTCGGCAGGAACTTCATGAGCCGATTTGCCAACGGGGCTTACCTGGTAGTTGTTCTTGCGGTCAGCTTTGCGAACATTGTCCTCAACCGTTTTGTCGGAGAGGCAAACCGGGAAGACAGGGATTTCTATAACGAGACGAAGGCGGTAGATCGGATCATCTGGATCGATATTGCAATTAAGGTGATTGGCTTTGGGATCGCAATGGTGATTTGTCCTCCGCTTACTCTGGCATTTGTCATCCTGGCAGGTCTGTTGCCTTCCATGGTGGAACATAAGAATCAAAAGAAAGCGTAAGAGTTAATGAAATGAGCAAGAAAGTAATAATTATATCGGGAAGCCCCAGAAAGGGCGGAAATTCAGATTTTCTGTGTGATGAGTTTATGCACGGAACAGTCTAAGCCGGCAATGATGCGATCAAGATTCGCGTTGCGGAAAAGAAAATCGGCTTCTGCAGTGCCAGGAAACCAGGGTCCTCGCTGCACAGTATGATATGCAGGTCGAATGCTGGTATCCTATTGGGCATGCGGATCCGAATCTTCTGCAGAACGAGACCCTGACAGCGATCGCTGAAGCACATGGGAAGAGCGTCGTCCAGGTGATTCTACGCTGGCATATGTAGGAAGGCCTGTGCGCAGTTCCCGGTTCCACCAATCCAGATCATATCCGTGAAAACATCGAGATCTTTGATTTTGAACTGAGTGATGAGGAAATGGAACAGATCCGGGCACTGGACAAAGGTGAAGAAGGACGGTATTTCAATATTAACTATGAACAGATGGGCGGATTCTTTACATCGCTCAATAAGTAAGATAAGGAAGGAAAAAGAAACATGAACAGAGTATGGATGATTACAGGTGCCGGCCGTGGACTGGGCCGTGCGTTTGCGGAGGAAGCGGTCAAAAACGGCGACATGGTTATTGCCACGGTCCGCAAAATCAACGATGTGGATCCGTTGATGAAAAACGAAAATGTGCTTCCAGTCATTATGGATGTTACGAAAAAAGAGGAAGTCGCCGCTGCGATCGCTGCAGGAATAAAGAAATTCGGCAGGATCGACGTGCTGATCAATAATGCCGGTTTCGGTATGAGTGGTGCCTTTGAGGAAGTATCGGATGAAGAACTCAGAACATTGATGGAAACGAATTTCTTTGGCGTGACGAATGTTACCAAGGCTGTCCTCCCCGTTATGCGTAATCAGGGAAGCGGCATGATCCTGACGGTCTCCTCTCAGGCAGGAGCCATGGGATTCCTCGGAAGCTCCGCTTACTGTTCTTCCAAGTATGCGGTTGTGGGACTGTCGGAAGCGCTCAGTATGGAACTGGCGCCTTTCGGAATCCAGGTTGCTTCTATCCTGCCCGGTTCATTTCGGACGGGTTTCCGTGACAGCAGTTCTATGAAGCGTACGCAAAAAAACTTCGCTGGCGACTTATGAAGGATCGGCTGTTCACGTGACCAGGGATTTTTCTCGTGGCCAATAATCACAAGCAGGAAGGAGATCCCGAAAAAGCGAGACATTTCTGTATAGTATCATTGAAAGCGGAAAAACTTCCGAAAAGGATCCTGATCGGCAAAAAAATGCTGTGAAGATGTGAAGGCATATCTGGAAGAAAGAATTTCAGAGATCGAATCTTATCTGGATGAATCATCCCAGACGGATTTCGAGTAGAGCAGTAACATTGTGAAATTACATTTGAGGTCACCTGTCAAACCGATGGGCGGTCTTTTTATATTGACAAAAAAAGGATTTCAGGTTTAAGAATATAAATATACAATAAAAATATTATCGGAGGTAAATATGAAATCATTTGAAAATTTTTGATAAAAATGAGTCGCAGAATAATATAGAAGTTCCCAAAAGTATAAATCCTGACAAATCAGCAACAGGTAAAACTTATGTAAAGATAACTGCAGAAGATATCGAGAAAATTGAAGAATTTTGGGATATTTTAGATCCGATATATTGGACTATAGATATTTACAGTTCATATGAAGAGTACTTAAATTCCGCCAAGGATTTTACATTGGAGCAAAGATATCTTAACGCAATATCATGGTATTTTATGGAAGTAAATAACGGAGGGCATTTTCAGTTTTTTGACAACTCCACAGGCATAGTATGGGAAGATGCACTAAACGGACTTAAGGAGTTCGGCATGGAAGAACTGGCTGATAATTTCAAAAAGATTGTAGAACTTTTTGGAGGAAAGATTCCATTTGACAGAGAAGAGAGATGGGAAGCTATGGATAAAATGAGTGAAGATTTTGAGGAACTTTTGGATAAGGCTGACAGTGTTGTATATGATTTGTATGACTATGACTATGCATTTGAAATGAAATATATAAAATCTCATCCTGAGAAGTTTGTATTTGAGGGATACTATAATAAAATAGTGTGAAATATGGATAATATATAAGTAAAAGATAAGGCTGAGACCATTTTTTTACATCTATTCTCAGCCATTAAAAATATATTATTCAAGCAGATACTTTAAATATCCATACCCCTTTCATCCATTTTTCTCATAGGGGATGAACTCAAGTGAGGCACTGTTTATACAGTATCTTTTACCACCTGATTCTTTAGGTCCGTCATCAAAAACATGTCCTAAGTGGGCGTTACCGCTTCTGCTTCTCACCTCTGTTCTGTTCATATTGAAGCTGTCATCTTCACTGTATTTTATTACATCTTCATTTATAGGTTTTGAAAAACTTGGCCAACCGCAACCTGATTCAAACTTGTCTGTTGAGACAAAGAGTGGTTCCTTTTGTTGTAATATCTACATAAATTCCCTTTTTCAAAAATTGTTCCAATATTCATTTGCAAAAGGTCTTTCAGTATCACTGTTAACAGCAACTTGGTATTGCTCATCTGTAAGCTGTTTTTTGAGTTCATCATCTGAAGGTCTTGGATATTTGTAAATATCTATCTTTGGCTCCTTACTTTGTGTTTCAGTTTTTCTTATCCAATGGTTTTATCTGCAAGAGATAAGTCTATATGACAGTATCCACCGGGGTTTTTTTAGCAAGGTAATCCTGATGATAATCTTCAGCATCAAAGAATTGAGCTAAAGGTAAAACCTCTATTGCGATAGGTTTGTCATATTTAGTTTGTTCAGTTGCCAGAATCTTTTCTATTATAGTTTTATCTTCTTCATTTGTATAATATACGCCGGTTCTATACTGAGTACCTGTATCATTTCCCTGTTTATTTACACTTACAGGATCTACTACACGAAGGTAATACTCCAGAAGATCTTCAAGGCTTACTATATCGGAATTATACATTACTTTTACAGTTTCAGCATGACCGCTTGTATGAAGATCTTGGTACTTCGGATTTTCAGTTTTACCGTTTGCATATCCGCTGACAGCATCCTCAACACCATCTATCTTTTGCATATAGGCTTCAAGCCCCCAAAAGCAACCACCTGCAAGATAGATCTCTTTTATATTTGTTGAATGTGCGGTATTTGTTACTTTACCTGAATTTTTAGTGGTTTCATCATTTGGAAAATTTTCTTTTTTCTTTTTCAAACTCGCAGTAAATACATATAAACTTACTGCAACAATGAATATCGGTATTATCAAAAATAATTTGTTTTGACTCATATCTATTCCCTCCTGTTATATTAAAATGCAACCATATTGGAATTGGTTGTAATATAGATTATAATACGACTTATAAGGTAAAGAATCGGTAAAACTTTGGATTTAAAAAGGAGTCTGATATGAACTTAAATGAGATAAGAGTGGAATTGTTTAAAATGCAGGATATGGATTACAGAGATTTTTAACAGTAAGTTGATACCTACAGTTGATAAGGAAAGTATGATAGGTATAAGGACACCTGATCTTAGAAAAATATGCAAAACAACTCGGTAAAAAGTAGTGATGTTATAGAATTTTTACAAACCTTACCTCATAAATATTTTTGATGAAAAATCAGTTGTACGATTTATTATTTCTGAAATAAAGGACTTTAAAAACTGTATTGATGAGATAAACAGATTTCTCCCATATATAGACAACTGGGCGACCTGCGATCAGCTCTCACCAAAGGTATTTAAGAAACATCATAATGAATTATCTGAATATATAAAAGATTGGCTGAAATCTGATAAGGTCTACACTCTAAGATTTGGAATAGGTATGCTTATGGAGCATTTCCTGGATGAGGATTTTGATATATTATATCCTGAGATGGTTTCAAAGATAAGGTCAGGTGAATACTATATAAATATGATGATTGCTTGGTACTTTGCAACAGCTTTAGCAAAGCAGTATGAGAGTATAATTCCATTTATTGAAAACAATAGTCTTGATATATGGACTCATAATAAGGCAATACAAAAGTCAATTGAGAGTTATCGCATCACTGATGAGCAAAAAGCTTATCTAAGAGAATTAAAGATAAAGAAGGTATGAGGTGTTTAAGTGAGAACAAAAGAAGAGGCCTGTAGTTTCGGCTTAGAATTTGAAAATACATATTTGGACAAACCTTTTAGAAAAGCTGACTGGCAACTGATAAGGATAAAGGATACCAAGAAAGCTTTTCTTTGTGTATATGAAAGAGACGGTATAAATTTAAATGTGAAAGTTGATCCTACTTGGAGAGACTTTTGGAGAAATACCTACCTTTCAGTTGTTCCGGGATATCATCAAAATAAAGAGCATTGGAACACTATAATACTTGATGGCAGTATAAAAGATGAGGATATTAAAAGAATGATTGCCGAAAGCTATGACTTGGTAACTGACTCGCCTACAAAAAAAGAATCTACGAGGCGGTTAAGAGAATACCGAAAAGGTAAGGTAGCAACCTATGGCAAGGTAGCGGAGATGGCAGGAAATA